>Ga0187894_10000732_pt1 | contig 44211 bp, 38 predicted proteins | sample GBC1701081metaG_FD_136650 | JGI IMG/M metagenome (GOLD analysis project Ga0187894, IMG submission 136650) | White microbial mat communities from a lava cave in the Kipuka Kanohina Cave System on the Island of Hawaii, USA - GBC170108-1 metaG ... | reverse complement strand
TTTGTCATGCTGAGCGCAGCGAAGCATCCAGTTGGGAGAACGCAGCCAGCAAGCGCATCGGATACCCTGATGGACCCTTCGCTCCGCTCAGGGTGACAGACCGGGGTGAGTTCATCTCCGGAAACCGCCGAAAGCGTTGCGCTTTCGTTGGGTGTCTCAGAATGACGATTCGGGCGGCTGCAGATGTGTCAGCCCAGCGCCTTCTTGATGAGCGCCTCGGTGGAGGCGGAGGGCCCGAGCGCGGCGACGGCCTGGCGCACGGCCTTGTCGGCGTCGGGGGCCTTGTAGCCGAGCGCAACCAGAGCGAGGACCGCGTCCTGCAGCTTGTTGTCGCCGCGGGCCGCGGCAGGCGAAGGTCCGGAGGAGGGCACTGCGCCCAATCCGGCCGGATGCAGAATGTCGCGCAGCTCGATCACCAGCCGCTCGGCGGTCTTCTTGCCGATGCCCGGGCACTTGGCGAGCAGGGCCACATCGCCGGCCACGATGGCGCCCTTGAGGGTGGAAAGCGACAGGCGGCTCAGGATGCTGAGAGCGGATTTCGGGCCGATGCCGGTGACCTTTTCAACCAACAGCCGGAAGAAATCACGATCCTCCGGCTCGGTGAAGCCGTAGAGGGTCTGCGAGTCGTCGCGATAGACCGCCAGCGTGTGGAGCTTCACCTGCTGGCCGGGGCGGGGCAGCTTTTCCGCGGTGGTGAGCGGCACCTGCACCTCGTAGCCTAGGCCGCCGGCCTCGACGACCGCGGTGAGCGCGTTGGAGGAGACGAGCGTGCCGGAAACGCTGGTGATCATGGTCAGGACTTCAGGCCGAGCACGTCCTGCATGTCGTAGACACCGGGCTTCTGCCTGACCACCCACTGCGCCGCGCGGATCGCGCCGCGCGCGAAGATGGCCCGGTCGGAAGCCTTGTGCGTCAGCTCGAGCCGTTCGCCGAGCGCGGCGAACATCACCGTGTGGTCGCCGACCACGTCGCCCCCGCGCAGGGCATGCATGCCGACCTCGGTGGGCTTGCGTTCGCCGGTGATGCCGGAGCGACCGTGGCGGAGCGCCTCGGAGGAGAGCTTGCGCTCCTCGAGGATGATCTCGAGCAGCCGGGCGGCGGTGCCGCTGGGCGCGTCCTTCTTGAAGCGATGATGCATCTCGACGACCTCGGCGTCGTAGTCCGCGCCGAGCACGGCGCTGGCGCGGCGCGTGAGGGCAAAGAGCAGGTTCACCCCGACGGAAAAGTTGCCCGCCCAGACGCACGGCACCTTGGATGCGAGCTTGAGCAGCTCCTTCTTCTCCACGGCATCGTGTCCGGTCGTGCCGATGACAACGGCCTTCTTCTTCGCTGCGGCGATCGCGATGAGTTTGCGCGTGGCCTGGTGCGAGCTGAAGTCCACCAGCACGTCGCCCTTGTCCGCGGCGGCGGCGAGATCATCGCCCATGTCCACGGCGGCTCCGACCTTCACGCCGGCCTCCTGCGCGGCCGAGGCGAGGGCATGGCCCATGCGTCCCTTCGCGCCGTTGATGACAATCTTGAGCGCCATGGCGGTCAGCGTTCGAGGTCGCGCAGGATCTTCTCCAGCACGGCGCGGTTGGTCTTGGACATCGGGCAGAGCGGCGGGCGGACCTCGTCCGAGCTGATGACCCCGGCCCGGACCATCGCGGCTTTGATGGGGGAGGGATTCGACTCGATGAAGATGCCCTTGAAAACCGGATAGAGCTTGCGGTGCAGCTTGCGCGCGCTGGCGTAGTCACCGGCCAGCGCGTGCGCGACCATCTTGCCGACTTCGCGCGGCCAGAGGTTGGTGGCGACGCTGACGACACCCTTGGCGCCGACGGCCATGAAGGGCAGGGTGAGCGAATCATCGCCGCTCAGGACCGTGACGTCATCGCCGAGCGCCGAGACGATCTGATCCACGCGGTCCACGCTGCCGCCGGCCTCCTTGACGTGGGCGACGTGCGGATACTTCGCGCGCAGCCGCTCGATGACCGGCACGCCGATCTCGATGCCGCAGCGGCTTGGAATCGAATAAAGCACGATGGGCTTGTCGGTCTCCTCGGCGATGGCGGCGAAGTGCCGGAACAGTCCCTCCTGCGTGGGCTTGTTGTAGTAGGGCGCGACCACGAGCATGCCGTCGGCGCCGGCGGCATGCGCCTGGCGGGTCAGGTCGAGCGCCTCCTTGGTGGAGTTGGAGCCGGTGCCGGCGAGCACGGGCACGCGGCCGCGCGCGACCTCGATGGCGCAGCGCACGACATCCATGTGCTCGTCGTAGCCGAGGGTGGGGGACTCGCCGGTGGTGCCGACCGGCACGAGGCCGTTGATGCCGGATTTCACCTGGAATTCCACCAGCCGGCGCAGCTCGTCGTAGGCGACGGAGCCGTCCGAAAACGGGGTGACCAGCGCGGTGAGGCAGCCGGTGAATTCGCGGGGTTTCTTCATGGGCGGGATTGTTACCTTGAACGGTCGGGCAAGACCTTGTAGGCAAAGCACAGCTTTCAAGGCGGTTCACGCACAAAATTCCATGAGCACCGACGCAATCCACAACGAAATCTTCAACGAGCTGCTGAAGCTTGCCGTGGAGAGCGGCGCGAGCGACATCGTGATCAAGAGCAACAAGCCGGGCTACCTGCGCCTGGGCGGGCGGCTGCGCGGCGTCGAGATGGACCCGATCCCGGGCGAACAGGCCCGCGCCTTCATCGACGAGCATGTGCCGCAGGTCTTCCGCAAGAACTGGGAGCGCGACGGCCAATGCGACTTCGCCTACTCCAAGGAGGAGGTGGGGCGTTTCCGCGTGAACGCCTTCCACCAGCGCGGGACCGTCAGCGTGGTGTTCCGCCACATCAAGAGCCGCCCGCCGACCTTCGAGGAGCTGAAGCTCGACCCGGGCCCGCTCGTCAATCTCGCCAAGTCCAAGGACGGCATCCTGCTCGTCTGCGGCGCCACCGGCTCCGGCAAAAGCTCCACGATGGCCGCCATGATGAACTGGATCAACCAGAACATGGACAAGCACGTGGTCACGATCGAGGACCCGATCGAATACACCTTCACCGACGACAAGTGCGTGTTCCAGCAGCGCGAGCTCGGCATCGACGTGCCGACCTTCGAACTGGCGATCAAGGCCGTGCTGCGCCAGAATCCCGACATCATCCTCATCGGTGAGATGCGCGACAAAGAGACGTTCGAGACCGCCATCTCCGCGGCCGAGACGGGCCACTTCGTGTTCTCCACCATGCACGCGGCGACGGTGGCGCAGTCGCTGACGCGCCTCTTCGAGTTCTTCCCGCCCGAGCAGATCGCGCAGGCCCGCCGGCAGATCGCCGGTTCGCTCCGCGGTTTCATCTGCCAGAAACTCATCCCGGCGATGGAGGGCGGCGGCCGGTTCGCGGCCCACGAGATCCTCGTGGCGGACCAGACGGTGCGAAACCTCCTCCTCGAGGGCCATTTCGACAAGATCCAGCAACTGCTCGAGGCCGGCAGCGAGGACGGCTCGAAGTCCTTCAACAAGGATCTCTACCGCCTCATCAAGGAGGGCAAGATCAGCAAGGCCGACGGCCTGCGCTTCTCGCCCAACCCGCAGGCGCTGGACATGAACCTGAAGGGCATCTTCTTCAAATCGTAGGCCCGTCCTGCCGCCGGAAATCGCTGCCGCTCCGGCCCGTGATTTTCGGGCTTGGTTTTTGGACAGGGGCTGGGTTTAACCGACCTTTCAACCATGTCACTGGCAGTCATTTTCGCAGGTCAAGGCGCCCAAAAGGTCGGGATGGGGAAAACCCTCTTCGAGGGGTCCCCGGCCGCGCGCGCCCTCTACGAGGAGGCCAACCGTGTGCTGGGCTGGGACTTGACCAAGGTCAGCTTCGAGGGTCCCGACGCCGAGCTCACGCAGACCAAGGTCTGCCAGCCGGCGCTTTTCGTCCATGGACTGGCGGTGCTGGCGGCGTTGAAGGGAAAGCGGAAGCTGCCGGAGATGAAGTTCGCCTTCGGGTTGAGCCTTGGCGAGGTCACGGCGCTGACGGCGGCCGGCGTGTTTGATTTCGCCACTGGGCTGAAGGTGGTGGCCGAGCGCGGCCGGCTGATGCAGCAGGCCTGCGAGCAGAGCACCGGCGGCATGGCCGCCATCATCGGCGAGGAGCGCGCGAAGGTGCAGGAGCTGTGCGCGGAGTTCGGCATCGAGACGGCCAATTTCAACGCGCCCGGCCAGATTATCGTCTCCGGCGAGAAGGCGAAGGTGGACGCGCTCGTGGCCGCCGCCAAGGACCGGGGGCTCAAGCGCGTCATGCCGCTCAACGTCGCCGGCGCCTACCACAGCCGGTTGATGGAGCCGGCCCGGGCGGCCTTTGAGAAATACCTGCAGGGCGTGGAATTCAAGCGGCCCGCCTGCACCGTGTTCAGCAACACCACCGGGGCGGTCGTATCCGGACCGGAGCAAATCCGCGCCGCGCTGGTCAGACAGGTCGTGTCCTCCGTCCTCTGGGAAGATTGCATGCGCGCCGCCGCCGCCGCGGGCGCGACCGGATTCTGGGAATGCGGCCCGGGCGCCGTGCTCGCCGGCCTGGCGCGCCGCACCGAGAAATCCTGGGTGGTGAAATGCTTTGCCGAGTTCGCGGAGGTCTCCGCCTGATGTCGCTCGCGCCGCTCACCCGGAATTTCTGCATCATCGCGCACGTCGATCACGGCAAGACGACGCTGTCCGACCGGCTGCTTGAATACACCAACACCGTCGCGCAGCGGGTGATGACCGACCAGCATCTCGACGCGATGGACCTCGAGAAGGAGCGCGGCATCACCATCAAGATGCACCCGGTGGTGATGACCTACCCGGCGAAGGACGGGCAGGTCTACAAGCTCCACCTCACCGACACGCCGGGGCATGTGGATTTTTCCTACGAGGTCTCGCGCTCGCTGGCCGCCTGCGAGGGCGCGTTGCTGCTCATCGACGCGGCCCAGGGCGTCGAGGCCCAGACCGTGGCCAACGCCCACCTGGCCTTCGCCCAGCACCTCAAGGTCATCCCGGTCATCAACAAGATCGACCTGCCCAGCGCCAACCTCGAGCTCTGCCTCAAGCAGCTCGAGGACATCCTCACCATCCCCGGCGAGGAGGCCATCCTCGCCAGCGGCAAGGCCGGCATCGGCATCGAGGAGATCCTCGAGGCCGTGGTGCAGCGCATCCCGCCGCCGCGGTGGACCGAGCATCCCGCGACGCGCGCGCTGGTGTTCGATTCCAAATACGACTCCTACCGCGGCGTCATCTCCTACGCCCGCGTCTTCTCCGGCACGCTCAAGGCCGGCGAGATGATGATGCTGATGAGCACGGGGCAGAAATCCGAGGTCAAGGAGGTCGGCGTCTTCCGGCCCGCGATGGAGAAGGTGGACGAGCTCGGCCCCGGCGACGTCGGCTACATCGTCTCCAACATCAAGAGCACCGACGAGATCAAGATCGGCGACACCGTCACGCTCGCCAACAAGCCCGCCGCCGAGATGCTGCCCGGCTACAAGGAGGTGCGGCCGATGGTGTATTGCGGGCTCTATCCGCTCGAGTCCTCCGACTACGAGAAGCTCAAGGTCGCGCTCGGCAAGCTCCGGCTCAACGACTCCGCGCTGATCTACGCGACCGAGACCTCCGTCGCGCTCGGCTTCGGCTTCCGCTGCGGATTCCTCGGCCTGCTGCACATGGAGGTCATCCAGGAGCGCATCCGCCGCGAATACGACGTGGACATCATCTCCACCTATCCGAGCGTCGTCTACAAGGTGAAGCAGCACGGGAAGGACCCCGTCGAGGTGGACAACCCGGTCAACCTGCCGGACCCGGCCTCGATCGAGGAGATCGCCGAGCCCACCATCAAGGCCGCCATCCACATCCCCAACGAATTCCTCGGCGACATGATGAACCTCATCATGGAGAAGCGCGGCAGCGTGGACCACACCGACACGCTCGACTCCACGCGCGTCATGCTCACCTGCACGCTCCCGCTCAACGAGATCCTCGTGGACTTCAACGACCGCCTCAAGAGCATCACCCGCGGCTACGGCTCGATGGACTACGAGCTGGGCGAATACCGCGCCTCCGACCTCGTGAAGATGGAGATCCTCGTCAACGGCGACCCGGTGGACGCCTTCGCCAGCATCGTCCACCGCAGCAAGGCCGAGACCCAGGGCCGGGCGCTCTGCGAGAAGCTCGCCGCCATCATCCCGCCGCAGATGTTCAAGATCGCCGTCCAGGCCGCCATCGGCGGCAAGATCATCGCCCGCGACAACGTCCGCGAGATGCGCAAGGACGTCACCGCGAAATGCTACGGCGGCGACATCACCCGCAAGCGCAAGCTCCTCGAGAAGCAGAAGGAGGGCAAAAAGAAGATGAAGCTGATCGGCAAGGTCTCCATCCCGCCCGACGCCTTCATCCAGGTCTTGAAGACGGGGAACTGATCCGGCAGCAACTACACGCATGTTCGACTTTCTCCTCTCCGAACAAGGCAAGATGCGGCGGCATGCCGCCAACTGGCTCGAGGTGGCCGACCGCGTGTATAAATTCCGGCGCGACGAGCTCACGGAGGTGCAGAACCAGCAGTTGCTGGCCAAGTCGGGCGAGCTGCGCCTGCGGCTGAAGGAGAAAGCCGACGCCAGCCGGCTCAAGCTGGCCATCGAGTCGCTGGAGGACGTGTTGCGCGACACCGGCGGCCGCATCTATCCCACCTCCTCGCTGGTCGAGAACGTGGAGTTCTTTCTCGTCGCAGCCATCGTCATTCTCGGCATCCGCGCGTATTTCGTGCAGCCGTTCAAGATCCCGACCAACTCGATGTGGCCGTCGTATTACGGCGTCACGCACGAGTCCGACGCGCCGGGCGAGCCCGCCGGCGCGCTGCGGCAGGCCTGGCGGTTCCTCACGCTCGGCGGCTGGCACTACCGGGTGGACGCGCCGGCCGACGGGGAGCTGCTGCTGCCGGTGTTCGCTGACGGCACGGTGGCCTTCACCCAAGTGCCGGGGCGCACGGCGTTCGTGTTTCCGACCACCAAGCGAGAGTATTTCTTCCGGGTCGGCGGCGAGGATGCGCGCATCGTCATCCCGGGCTCAGGCGCCACGACCGAGGATTTCCGCATGGAGAAGGCGCTCCATGACATGCTGGAGCAGCACGGCGTGCTCGGCAACGTGCAGCAAACCGTCGGCAATCTCTCCAGCCGCCGGCGCAGCCCCGGGGTCACGGATTCGGTCCTGACCTTCACTTTCGGTGGGCAGCGGGCGGAGCGCCGGGTCTATTGGATCCCGACCGGACGGACCGTCAAAAGAGGCGAACCCATCATGTCCTTCGACCTCCTGACCGGCGATCTGCTGTTCGTGGACCGGATCACCTACAACTTCGTCCGGCCCAAGGTGGGGCAGGGCTTCGTCTTCCACACGCGCCAAATTCCCGATATCGGGGAGGATCAATATTACATCAAGCGACTGGTTGGAGTTCCCGGCGACACTTTGGAGATCAAGGAACCGGTTCTTTGGCGTAACGGCACCCCGATTGATGGCGCTGATGCCTTCGACCTAAACGGCCGGCGCTCCGGAAAGTATCGAGGCTACTTTAATGCGCCACCAGCGGGACGAGACTCAAGGCACTACTTGTTTTCCGGAGAAGTAATAACAGTTCCAACAGACAGTTTTTTTGCCTTGGGTGATAATTCAGCCGAAAGCCGTGACAGCCGTTATTGGGGCTTTGTCCCGGCCAAGGAAGTGGTCGGCAAGCCGCTGTTCATCTATTATCCGCTGACCAAGCGCTGGGGCTTGGCGAACTGAGACCTGTCTGGCTTGGGCAGATTGGTCTAAATCGCACAATGAGCATTATGTCTATAATACTAATGCCGTGAGAATGGGGACTTAGGCCACATTCAGATGGCCTCGAATCGCCTGCAGACACTCTGCCCCGCTGTCCTCCAAGACGTAGTGGCCGCTCTCCTCTAACAGCGTGGCTTGGGCCTGCGGGAGGATGACCTTCCAGCGTTCGTAGAAATGACGGTTGAAGCAGAAGTCCTGTCCTCCCCACAGAATCCGGACCTCCTTCTTCGCCAGCTCCGGCAACATCCCCTCGATCTCCGCCAAGGCGCGATTGCTCGGTGAATCCGCGGCTGTCGGGATGTCCGTGACGAACCGGTGCGTGGCGATCCGGTTGGGCCAAGAATCATACGGGAACACATATCCCCGCTTCACCTCCGGCGCCAAGGGCTTGGTGACCGCCATCCAGGTGGCCGGATCGGCGAATCCGTTGAAACCGCGCACGATCACCTCGCCCAGCACCGGAATCCGGCATGCCCGGATCCGCAGCGGTATCCGGGGGTCCGCAAAGGCCGCGGTGTTCAGAATGACGACCTTCCCGAGCTTGTCGGCCTGCGGCAGCATCGTCCCCAGCCCGATCGGGCCGCCCCAATCGTGCACGATCAGATGGATTCGCTTCAGTTTCAGGCTGTCAACCAGCGCCCGCAGGTTCCGGATGTGCTCGCCCAGGGTGTAATCGAAGTCCTGCGGCTTGTCCGAAAGCCCGCATCCGAGGTGGTCCGGCACGATGCAGCGCACCTTCCCGCGCAGTCCAAGCACCAGGTTCCGATAGTAGAACGACCACGTCGGATTGCCATGGACCATGAGCACGGCCACGTCGCCCGCACCCTCGTCCAGGTAGCTCATCACGCCCCGCCCCGTGTCGAACCGCTTCGGTTCAAACGGATACAGGGCCTTCAGCCAGTCGGGAAAATTATGGGTGTTCATCTGTGCCTGCCTTGTCACGTCATTCTGAGCGTAGCGAAGAATCCAGCATTACAACCGGTGCATGCATGGTTCTGGATTCTTCGCTTCGCTCAGAATGAACCGCTAATGTGGAGGGCCCGTCTCCTGACGGACCGCGGCCGGCCGGAGGCCGGCCCTCCATGGATGGCGTTGCGTCACCCATCACCATTCCACCGCCAGCATCATGCAGTTGATGCCGCTGCCGATGCCGAGCAGCGCCACCTTGTCGCCGGACTTCACGGCCCCTGCTTCCACCGACGCGGCCAGCGTGGCCGGCAGCGAGACCGAGCCGACGTTGCCGCAGGTCTCGAAGGTCGAGAAGTCGCGCGCGAGGTCCAGCCCCACCGTCTCGTAGAGCTTCTTGCGGTGCATCGAGCCGACCTGGTGGCAGATGAACCGCTGCGGCGTCTCGCGATTCCAGCCGGTCTCCTGCTCGAACTTCTCCCAAGTCTTCCGCGCCACCTCCACGCCGGCGATGAGCAATTGCTCCGAGTCGGTCTGCATGACGAGGCTGCCGGAGCCGCCGCTGTCCCCTTGGCAGAGCTCGCTGTGCTTCGTCGCCGAGTGCACCGCCCCGGCAACCAGCCGGTGCTTCGGCGCGCCGGCCGGCAGCAGATCCTCGTGGCAGACGATCGCCGCCACCGCCCCCGACCCGATGGTCAGGTTGGCAAAGAATGGCTTGATGGCGTTGCGGTCGAGGTTGGCCGCCAAGAGATGCCGGATGGTCTCCTCGACCAGCGGCCGGCCGTTCTCCCCCGCCGCGACCATGCCGCAGCGGATCTGCCCGGCGTCGATCATCGCCCCGAGCGTCACCAATCCGTTGAGGAAACCGAGACAGGCGTTCGACACATCGAAGATCTGGCAGTCCGGCCCCAACCCGATCCGGTGGTGCGCGAAGGTCGCCGTGGCCGGCTCGAGCATGTCGCGGCACACCGCGCTGTGCAGGAACACCTCCATCTGCTCCGGCTTGAACGACGATTTCGCCAGCACGGCCTTCCCCGCCGCGGCGCTGGCGTCGGACGGCTTGGTGCCCGCCGGCCAGAACCGCCGCGCCTTGATGCCGGTCATGAGTTCGAGCCGCCCTTCCGGTAGCTTCAAGCGCTCGTAGAGCGGTCGCAGCTTCGCCTCGATGTCGGCCGAGGACCAGCTCTCCTCGGGAAGGACGGCAGCAAGGGATTCAATACAGGCTTTTTGAAAACGCATCGCCCTATGGTGTCATTCTGTGCGGAGCGAAGAATCCAGTGGCATATCCGCCGGCGGAAATCGCTCTGGATTCTTCGCTGCGCTCAGAATGACGGTCATGGTTGTTTTTCAGGCCTCATGGCCAACCGGATGATCTCCTTGTCGAAATAATTGCTCCCCAGCCCGGCGTCCACGACCAGCGTGGTGCCGTTCACGCCGCTGCTGCGAGGGCTGAGCAGGAACGCCGCGACGTTCGCCACCTCCTGCGTGTCGAGGTTGCGCTTCCGGAAGGTCAGCTTCTCCGCGTAGAGGTAGCTCTCGAGGTAGCCCGGGATGCCGGCGGACGCGCTCGTCTTGAGCGGGCCCGACCCCACGGCGTTGAACCGCACCGCCGTGTCGGCGCTGAACGACTTGGCCAGGAACTTCACACACGACTCCAGCGCGGCTTTGATCGGCCCCATGTAGCCGTAGTTGTCGGGCGTCACCAGCAGCGACGAGATGCCGATGGTCACCACCGAGGCGTCCTTGGCGAGGTGCGGCTTGAACGCCCGCGCCGTCTCCACCAGCGAGAACGCCGAGATGGCCGTCGCCTGGAGGAAATCCGCGCGCTTGGTGTCGGAGAAGGTCTTGAACCCCTCCCGGTAGTTCGCGAACGCGATCGAGTGGACGATGCCGTGCAGCGGCGCGAAACCCGCCGCCGCGACCTCGGCGGCCAGCTTCTCCGCCGCGCCCTCCTGCTCGACGTCGCAGATGAAGACCGGCCGGCCGGCCAGCAACGCGTCCAGCGACTTCCGGCGCGCCTCCGAGCGCACGCTGTAGATGACCCGCGCGCCCTGCTCCTCCAGCGTCCTGGCCACGAGCCAGGCCACGCTCTTCTTGTTGGCCGCGCCCAGCACGAGGAACGTCCGGCCGGAGAGTTGGAGGAAATCGGTCATCAACATGCCTTCTGGTGTGGGCGGGGTGCCCCCACCCCGCGTGTTTCAGGTGTCGCAACCCATACCTTGCGGGGTGAGGGCACCCCGCCCACAAATTGCTGATGAACCCACGTTGGGTTCATGATCCGCCGCTCTCCGGTTTCTTCCACGCGACGGAGAACTCGACGTTCAGCACGCGCTTGCCGCCACTCTTCATCGCGCCGGACATGAAATGGAAGTCGCCCATCGTCTCCTTGCGCTTCACCTCGATGGTCACGGTGTCGCCCGGATAGACCGGCACGCGGAAACGCACGTCGGTCACCTTCGTCAGCAACGGCACCCCGCCCTGCCCGCCGGCGCCCGCCATCAACTTGGCCATGAGCAGCGCGCCGGTCTGGAACACCGCTTCGCAGAGCAGCACGCCCGGGGTGATCGGCGCGCCCGGATAATGCCCGGCGTAGAACGATTCCTCCGCGCGCCAGGCGCGCTTCGCCGTCAGCGATTCACCCGCGTGCGCGACGATCTCGTCCACGAACAGGAACGGCGGGCGGTGGGGGATCAGCGACAGGACTTCGGCGGAGGCGCTCATGCGGGCACGGCGGCGGTCTTCAACTGGTGCAGGCGCTGATCGACCTTGTTGGCGACGATGACGCCGTAATTGATGGTGCCGAGCCAGCCGGACATGATGATGCCGACCGAGCCGGCGTGGTAGAGCCCGGGCAGTTTCTCCGGCAGGTCCATCGAGACCCTCAGGCCCTCGAACTTCGTGCCGAACGACGTGCCGCCCATGTGCGTGGTGTAGCGCTCGACCGTGCGCGGCGTGGCCGCCTCCATCCAGTCGATTTTCTCCCGCACGCCGGGGATGTATTTCTCGAGCACCGCGAGCGACTCGTCGATCAGCCGCTGCTTCTCGGCCTTGTATTCCTCCTCGGAGAGCCTGGTCCAGTCCTCGTATAGGCTGTTGATCGAGGTCACGACCGTGTAGCGGTCGGAGCCCGGCCGGGTGTCGGGGTAATAGACCGAGAAGGTCCGGCTCGTCGTCTTGAAATCCACCAGCTCCTCGCTGCTGAAATGCTCCGCGCCCGACGTGAACACGAGGTCGCCGATGTGAGGGATGCTCTCGCCCTTGCGGATGCCGAGATAGACCTGGCAAGAGCTCGAGTTGATGCGCACGGCCTTCGCCGCCGCGAGGTAGTCCGCCGGCAGGTTCTCCTCGCCTGCCAGCCGCAGCGTGGTGTTTTTGATGTTGGCGTTGGAGACGATGGCCTTGGCGCGGATGACGCGACCGCTCTTCGCCACGATGCCGCAAGCGGTCTTCCGGCCGTCGCGCTCCTCGACGAGGATGCGGTCCACCAGCACCTTCTTGCGCAGCTCGACGCCGTTCTTCCGCAGCTCGTCCGTCATCTTCTCGATCAACAGGTCGGAGCCGCCGCGGAACGTATAGACGCCCGCGCCCATGAAGTTCGAGAAGACGATGCCGTAGGTGATGGCCGGGTCGTCCATCGTCGAGCCGTTGGCGTAGGCGATGGGTTCCATCAGCAACCGCTTGACGTCGTCGCGCCCCGGGAAGAACCGCTCCAGCATCTGGCCGGTCGTCTCCGGGTTGTTGTCGTAGAAATTCATCCCGCGGAGGTGCTCGTAGAATTTCTCGACCAGCGCCCGGTCGAGCTTGAACTGCTCCACCAGCACCCGGGTGTAGTCGTCACGCGTGAAGGTCGTCCACACGTCCATCTGCGGGTTGATGAACCGGATGTCCTTCAGCTGCACGATCGAGTCGGCGATCTCCTTCGTCCAGTATTTGCGGCAGGACTTGATCATGCCGATGGGGAAGCCGTGCAGCGAGATGTCGAAGATATGCCCGCCCTTCCGGGTGAACCACGTGGCCAGCCCGCCGAACTGGTAATGATGCTCCAGCAGCAGCACGCGGTGGCCGGCCTTCGCGAGCACGTTGGCGCTCGTCAGGCCGCCCAATCCGCTGCCGATGACGATCACATCGTATTCGTCCGCAACGCCTTTGAGCCAGTCGTAAGCCATGAAAGCAGCCGAGGAAAGTCCCCCGCCCCCCAAAGCGCAAGGGGGGATTTTGTCAGTTGGTCGGGCGCGTTATCCTTAACGCGCCGTCGCGCGAATTCGGGCAACGGCGGATTAAGGATAATCCGCCCTACCCGCCGCTCTTTCCCTGCAGCACGTGGTAATTGGCCATCGAGATGCCGCTCAGCATCGCCCCGACGATACCCAGGAAACCTTGGTCCGTGCCGCACAGGAACAGATTGGAAAGATGCGTCCGGCCGTCGCGCACCTTGTTCGGCGCACCGTAGATGGCGCCGTTCAGGTGCCCGGTAAACTTCTTCACCGTCCGCGGCGTGAACATGTCGGTCGTGATGAGACCCTCCGCCAGGACCTCATCTTTCACTGCCGGCAGGAACCGGCGCGCGCTGCCTTGGATCTCCGCGAACCAGCGCTTCTTGTCCGCCTGGTATTTCTCCTCGGGCAGGTGCGCCCACTGTCCGTAGCTGGCGAGGCACGTGACGCGGAAGATGCCCTCCGGCAGCTCGCGACCGCCGTAATCGAAATTGTTCGGCATGCAGATGACCCCGCTGCGCAGGTCCACCTGCTCCTTCGCGCGCGCATACTCGAACCGGTCGGAGTCGTTGAAGAAGATGATGGTGTCATCGCCCCAGCCCCAGCTCGCCGGCGGCTGCTTGAACACGCTGATCGTCTCCACGAACGACAGCGCGCCTATGTTTTGCTCGGATTCTTTGCTCTGAAGCGCGCCAGCTTGTAGGTCGGGGTTTATCCCCGACGTGTCGGGCGTAAAGCCCGACCTACATAGAGCTAATGTCTCGGGCAGGCCGATGGATGAGATCACCTGTCCGGCCGTGACCTCGGTGCCATCGTCGAGCACGAGCCGCGCCGCCCTCCCCTGCTCCTCGACGATGCGCGCGACGCCGCACTTCATGTGTCGCTCCGCGCCGGCCGCGCGCAGCTTCTCCAGCAGCACCCGGATGACCTGGCGCACCCCCTCGAACGGCCGGGCGAAGCCCTCCAGGTAGAGGGCCTTGAACATGATGACGAACTGGCCGAACTCCATGTCCCGCTCCTGCGCGCTGCCGTAATACATCACCGGGCAGAAGATCATGTCGGTGAGCAGCGGGTCCTTCAGGTGCTCCGCCACGACCTGCCGCGCCGACACCGGCTTCAGATCGAGCGACACGTCGTCGTAGGTCTTCACCAACCCGACGAGCTTGCGCCATCCGTCGTGCTCGGCCGGGAACCGCGCCGCCACCTCCGCGTCGAGCACGGCGAAGTCGTTTGTGAAGTTCAATGAGCAGCCGGGGAACGCGATCCGCGAGCGCTTTTGCGGGCAGAGCGCGAACTCGTCGCGCTCGATCCGGAGCTGGCGCAGCAGCTTGACCAGCGGCGTGCCCTTCACGCCCGGTGGCACGTAGTTCGTCATCGCGTGCAGCCCGACGTCGTATTTGCGGCCGCCGAGGCTGTAAAAGCTGTTCAGCCCGCCCGGGGCGTTGTGTCGCTCGAAGATCGCGACCTTCTTCCCGAAGTGCGCCAGCCGGATGGCCGCGGCCAGCCCGGACATGCCCGCCCCGATGATGGCGACGTCGTAATGGGGGCTGATCTTCATGCGATCGCGGAATGTAGGGCGGGGTCGCCGAACCCCGCCATGAAAAAGAGGCGTCTGCGGGTGGAGGGCCCGCGTCTCCGCGGGCCGGTGATGCTTTAGCGGCCTAGCTGAGGCCGGGCCGGGGTCACCGACCCCGGCTACAACGTGTAGGGCCCGGCTCCCGCCGGGCCGCGGCTCATCAGAAGATGAGGCCTCCCTGGTGGAGCGCGGCGTCCCGACGCGCTCTGAACGCGTTCGGAGGCCGCGTTCCACCCCAAACAAAAAGGCGGGGTTCGGCGCCCCCGCCTTGCATTACCGAGATTTGTCCCGCTCAGGCGCTGGCGCCGAGGGCGTTGAACTTCGGGGTCAGGTATTCGGCGCAGCTCTCGAGCGAGGCCAGCTTCATGTAGTCGGCCTCGGGCACCTCGATGCCGTGGCGCTTGCGGAGCTCCATGACGATGTCGAGGAAGTCCATCGAATCGAGCTGCAGCTGGTCGCGCAGCCGGATCTCCGGCTTGATGTCGCTGAGATCCTCATCGGGGGCGATGTCGGAGATGATGTCGATGACCAGCTGTTTGCAGGCTTCTTTCGTCATGATTGTCGGGTGATTAGGCACGGAAACGCTTGATGATGAGCGTTGAGTTGATTCCGAGCATACCAAAGGAGTTGTTCAGGATTGCGTCAACCCGTTTTACCTCCCGGGGCTGGTTGACAATCAGACCCGGGATATCGCACTGCGGGTCAAGTTCATCCACGTTGATGGTCGGGTGGACGACGAGATCGTCGAAGCTCGGCAGGTTGCCCGCCAGCTCGAGCGCGCCGGCCGCGCCCATGGCGTGGCCGATGAAGCTCTTGGTGTTGTTGACCGCCGCCGGCTCGGCGCGCGCCTTGAACACCTCCGCGATGGCCTGGCATTCCTGGATGTCGCCCTGCGGCGTCGAGGTGGCGTGGGTGTTGACGATGTCGATGTCGTCCACGGTCATGCCGGCGTTGGCGAGCGCCTTGCGCACGCATTCGGCCTGGCGCTCGGGGTTCGGCAGCACGTAGTCGGTGGCGTCGGAATTCACGCAATACCCGGCCAGCTCGCCGTAGATCTTCGCGCCGCGCGCCTGCGCGTCCTCGAGCCGCTCGAGCGTGTAGATGGCGCCGCCCTCGGAGATGACGATGCCGTTGCGGGCCTTGTCGAACGGCCGGCTGGCCTTCGTCGGGTCGGCGTGGGCGGCGAGCGCGTTCTGGCTCTTGAAGCCGGCGAAGATGCCGAAGGTCTGCGGGCTCTCGCTCACGCCGCCGCACAGCGCGAAGTCCGCCTCGCCCAGCCGCAGCATCTGCGCGGCGTGGATCAGGCCGAGGTTGCCGGCCGCGCAGGCCGCGCCGATGGTGTAGGCCGGCCCGGTGGTGCCGAGGTTGAGCGACACCTCCCCCGCCGGGCTGTTGGCCACGGTGCGCGGGTTGTGGTGGTGCGTCCAGAAGCGCGTGTCGTATTTGAACTGCGAGATGTTGTAGACCTCGTTCTCGGTCTCGACGTTGCCGTGCTCGGTGATGCCGAGATACACGCCGACGCGGCTCCGGTCGCGCTGCGCCAGGTCCACGCCGGCGTCGGCCAGCGCCTCGCGCGCGCAATAGATGCTGATGCTGCCCGCGCGCGTGCCGATCCGGACGTCCTTCTTCTTCTGGTGTTTCAGCGGGTCGTAGGTGCACAGGCCCGCCGGGTGCCGGCCCATGTAGCGCACGTCCATCGTCGTGATGCCCGAGACGCCCGCCAGCAGGTTGCGGCGGAACTCGGCCAGCGTGTTGCCGTTCGGCGCGGTGAGGCCGACCCCGGTGATGACGATGCGACTGAGCTGCATGGTGATTGGTCCGCTGTCGCCGCTTTCCGGCCTGTCCTGTCATCGCGAGATCCCGCGGCTGTCCCGCTGAAGCGGGATGGCGAAACTGCTATGACTGGATTGCTTCGTCGCCCCGCCGGGGCGGGACTCCTCGCAATGACACGCCGGATGCGGGTCGTGGCTAAGAGGGAACTTGCCTACTTGGGCGAAACCGAAATGCAATCATTGTCTCCGGTAGGGCGAGTCGTCCCTGACGAGCCGCGGCTCATCCGGAGGATTCGCCCTACCCAATGAGGCCCAACGCATCACCCACACTCCCATGAAAGTTCTCGTCGCCGGCGGGGCCGGTTACATCGGCAGTCACTGTGTCCGCCAGCTCATCGCGGCGGGGCACGAGCCGGTCGTCCTCGACAACCTCGCCTACGGCCACCGCGCCGCCGTGCCGGCGAACGTGAAGTTCCACGACGCGAACCTCGGGGACGCCGCGGCCATCGGCCGGATCCTCGCCGCCGAGAAGCCCGACCTCGTGATGCACTTCGCCGCCTTCTGCTATGTCGGCGAGTCGGTCACCTCGCCGCTGAAATACTACCTCAACAACGTCGCGGCCACCTACACGCTGCTCGAGGCGATGCTGCGGCACGGCATCAGGAAGTTCGTCTTCTCCTCCACCTGCGCGACCTACGGCGTGCCGGCCAAGCTGCCGCTGACCGAGGACAACCCGCAGGCGCCGATCAACCCCTACGGCCAGACCAAGCTCGACGTGGAGCACGCGCTCCGGAACCTCTCGCCCGCCCACGGCCTCAGCTTCGCCGCCTTCCGCTATTTCAACGCCGCCGGCGCGGCCGAGGACGGCGCCATCGGCGAGGACCACGACCCCGAGACGCACCTCATCCCGCTGGCCATCGGCGCCGCGCAGGGCGTGCGCCCGCCCCTGCAGGTCTTCGGCACCGACTACCCCACACCGGACGGCACCTGTCTGCGCGACTACGTGCACGTGGACGACCTCAGCCGCGCGCACATCGCCGTGTTCGACAAGCTCGCGACTCCCAGTGCCGCGCACTTCTACAATCTCGGCACCGGCACGCCGACCTCCGTCCTCGAGGTCATCAAGGCGGTGGAGAAGGTCACGGGGAAGAAAGTCCCGGTGAAGCACGCTCCCCGCCGCGCCGGCGATCCGCCCGCGCTCTACGCCGACGGCACCAAGGCGCGGACCGAGCTCGGCTGGACGCCGAAATACACGACCATCGAGCCCATCGTCGCGACCGCCTGGCGCTGGCATGCATCGCACCCCGGAGGTTTCGGAAATGAGGAGATTGACTGTGTAGAGCTGTGAGAGTATCCGAGCTGATCAGGAGCAAGGAACATGGGCCTCATCTCAAATTGGATGCACCGGATGTGGGTGAAAATGGCCCAGAAAGCCACGAAGGCCGAGATGGAAGCATGCATTGATTTTTTCCGGAAGACTCGGGTGAACGCAGGCAAATCGGAGACTTTCAGTCCGTTGAGCACAGCGGACATCGCACTGGTGCTTGCTCACCATTCCGATCCGGCTGTGCGGGTGCTGGCGGCCCGGGCCTTGGGCGAGTCGAAGGCTGACGGCGTCGAGGTTGCATTGGCTCAGGCGGCGGGTGATGCGGCGGCGTCTGTCCGTGCCGCAGCGATCAAGGCGCTGTCCTCCTTGAGTCGTGGTGATATCACCCGCGTCCTGCTCCCGCTCTTGCAGGATGAGGATGAAGACGTGCGGGTGGCAGCAGCCGCTGGTCTGAAAGCCGGAGGACCCGACTGCGTGCCACCGTTGGTGGCCGCTTTGGCAGATCCGGCCGGACCGGTGCGCTACAATGCGCTGTCCTCCCTGGGTTCGTTGGCCCGGTTTGCCGACGCCGGGCTCGTGGACCATGTGCTGCGTGCCTTGCAGGCGGAACAGGCGGACTACATCCGGCGACGCAGCGCAGAGACTCTCGCCGCGATGCATGCTTCTCAGGCGGCCGCTTATCTGCTGGGCACGGTCAGCCAGCTGCTGAACCAACCCGGCACACCCACGGAGATGCGAAGGGTGGCGGCGGATGTCCTGGGCCGGATCGGCCGGCAGGAATGCGTCGCGCCCCTCCTGGCGGCCCTGTCCGATCCTGATGAGTCTGTGCGCTACACCGTGCTGGAAGCGCTCGGCAAGGTGACCGGGTTCGCCGATGCCGCGATGATCGATGACCTGACCCGGGTTCTCCGGACTGAAAGCGACAAGGACGTCCGCCTTGCTGCCCTGAGCGCCATGAACAAACTCCGGGGAACTCCCATGGCGGCTCGCGTGGCGGAAAACCTGACCCGACTGCTTTCCGCGGGTCAGGAAACCGAGGATGCACGCGTTGCCGCGATCTTCGTTCTCGCCGAGGTCGGCGGCGCCACCTCCCTTCCATTGCTGGACAGCCTGGCCACCGACCCGATGGAACGCATCCGCGCCGCCACCGCCTCGGGCCTTGGCCAAATCAAAGGGGAGGAATCGCTCAGCCTGCTGCGCCGTCTGGTCTCCGACCACAGTGCCACGGTGCGGGAAGCCGCATTGCGAAGCCTGAAGAGTCACAACATTCCGCTGTGTCGTCGCTGCGGGGCGGTGGCCGAGCATCTCTTTGGCTTCACGCAGGAGCCGGTGTGCCGGTCCTGCTACTCCAAGCCCGGAGTCTGCCAGAGCTGCGGCCGGCTTGTAGGCGTCGGCAACCTGATAAAAATCTCTGCGGGCAACAATTGTCGGGAATGCGACGCCAAACTGGACCAGATGGTGTCGGGCGGCTTTCGCACCACCACGCGTATCCGCTAGCCGGCATCGAGCCGATTGTCGCGACCGTCTGGCGCTGGCATGAGAAGAACCCGAAGGGGGGTTCAAAGGTAGGGCGGATTATCCTTAATCCGCCGAAATCCACGGCGCGTTAGGGATAACGCGCCCTACCCCGTGCATCAGTTGTAGCCGGGGTCGCTGACCCCGGACCGGCCTCACCGAGGCCGGCTACAGCACCGCGGGTGGAGCGCGGCGTCCCGACGCGCTCTGAACGCGCCCGGAGGTCGCGCCCTACCTACTTCTTCTTCCCCGCCGGCTTCTTCGGCTTTTCGACCGCGGCCGGCGTGGTTTCCTGCGGCTTTGGCGCCGCGGCCGGCGCCGTGAAGGACATCGGCGGGATCGTGGCCGACGCGGCATCCGCGCGCATCCGCAACGCCTCGGCGGCGACGCCGGCGACATCCTTCACGCCCGCGGCGCTCAATTGCTGGTAGAGCGCGTCATACAATGCGTCGAGCGTGGGCGGCACGCCGGGCGCGGGGCTCAACGTCGCTTTGCGCACCTCCTCCGGCAGATCCTTCGGCAGGATGGCCTCGCCCTGGGCGATGACCGCGCTTCGGTAGACCACGTTCTCCAGCTCGCGCACGTTGCCCGGCCAGCCGTAGTGGCAGAGCAGTGCCAGCGCCTCGGGCGACACGCGCCGCGCCTTGGCCTTCTTGGCCTTGAGCAGGTTCTGCAGGAAGAAGTCCACGATGGCCGGCACGTCCTCCACCCGCTCGCGGAGCGGCGGCATCTTGATGCGCACGACGTTGAGCCGGTAGTAGAGGTCCTCGCGGAATTCCTTGTCGCGCACCAGCGCCTCGAGGTCCTTGTTGGTCGCGGCGGTCACGCGGACGTTGACCTTGATGGTCTCGGTGCCGCCGACGCGCTGGATCTCGCCCTCCTGGAGCACGCGCAGGATCTTCGTCTGCGTGGCGGGCGTCATGTCGCCGATCTCGTCGAGGAAGATGGTGCCGCCGTCGCACAGCTCGAACTTGCCCAGCCGCTGCGCGGTCGCGCCGGTGAACGACCCGCGCTCGTGCCCGAACAGCTCGCTCTCGATCAGGTTCTCGGGGATGGCCGCGCAGTTGACGGCGATGAAGGGCTTGTTGCCGCGGTGGCTGTGCCGGTGGATGCTGCGCGCGACCAGCTCCTTGCCCGTGCCGCTCTCGCCCGTGACCATCACCGTCACGTCGCTGGCCGCGACCTGGCCGATGGTCTTGAACACGCTCTGCATCGCGCCCGAGGCGCCCACGATGCCCTCCTTGTGCTCGTCGGTGTTGACGACGGGCTGGTAGCCGCTGGCGGACCGGATGTCGGCCTGCACGCGCAGCGCGCCGGCGACGAGCGAGAGGAGCTTCGGCGGGTCGAACGGCTTCACCACGTAGTCGTAGGCGCCGTATTTCATCGCCTCGATCGCGGTCTGGGCCGTGCCGTAGGCGGTCATGAAAATGACCATCTGCTTCGGATTGGCTGCGCGGATGTGCTGGAGCGTCTCGAGGCCGGTCATGCCCGTCATGCGGTTGTCGAGCAACACGAGGTCGGGCGCCGCGCGCTTTACCGCCGCCACGCCCTCTTCCCCGCTCGGCGCCTCCTGCACGGTGTAGCGCTGGGTGGAGAGCACGCGGTTGACCGAGTAGCGCACCTCGTTGTCGTCGTCGACGACCAGGATCACGGGCGATTTTTCGGTCTCACTCATGTTCTGGGCAATTGGTTGGCTCTTCGGTCAAAGCTGGTTCTACTTGGTTCCATCATGCTCGGGTGGTCAATCAGCTTGTTTCGCATCTTCGGCATCCAACTCGCGGTCCACGCGAGTTTTGCGCTCCTGCTGGCGTGGTTCGGCTGGGAGGGCTGGCAGGAGGGCGGGGCCACGGGGATGTGGTGGAGCATGCTGCTGATCGTGCTGTTTTTCGCCTGCGTGGTGCTGCACGAACTGGGCCACTCGCTGACCGCCCGGCGCTACGGCGTGCGCACCCCGCGCATCCTGCTCATGCCCATCGGCGGCATGGCCGAGATGGACCGCATCCCGCGCAAACCCTCGGCCGAGCTGCTCATCACCATCGCCGGCCCGGCGGTCAACTTCGTCATCGCCGCCGTGCTGCTCGGCGTGATGTGGCAATCCCTCTGGAGCGGCGAGGGCATCCCCGAATACGGCTTCAAGGAGCTCGGGTTCCAGCTCCTCGTCGCCAACGTGATGATGGGCACCTTCAACCTCTTGCCGGTCTTCCCGATGGACGGCGGCCGCATCCTGCGCGCGCTGCTCGCCACCCGCCTGCCCTATCTGCGCGCCACCTGGTGGGCGGCCACGGTCGGCAAGGTGCTGGCGATCATCTTCGCCCTCGTCGCGGCCTTCTACCTGGAGCGGCCGCTGTTGTTCGTGCTGTTCCTGTTCATCTACTACGCCGGCGACGCCGAATACCGGCAGGTCCGGTATCGCGAGCAGGAGGCGGCGTATTACGCCGAGATGGCTCGCCGCGCCGAGGCCGTGCGCTCCGGCTCCGACGATCCGCGCGATCCGCCCGTCATCATCGTCCACGGACGGAATTGAACGCGACGAACACCATGATATTCTCATTCGGTCATTCCGAACAGGAGCGCATCGAAGTCGAGGTGCAGGGCTACGAGCGCAAGCCCGTGGGTGAATACTACGACGATAACTGGCTAAATGTGGAGATACGCGTTCGCGTCGGTGGATTTCGCGGCAACGCGTCTGCAACTATCCTGACCAGGGAGTTGACGAATTTCCTGGCGCAATTGCGTCCGCTTCACGCCACCTTGCTAGGCACTGCGGAGTTTACGACCATGGAGGGACAGCTGGGCCTGCGACTGGCCGGAAATGGGAAAGGCCACATAGATCTTAGTGGTGAGGTGGCAGACCAGTCGGGGATCGGGAATCGTCTCCACTTCGCATTGAAGTTCGATCAAACGCTGCTTGGGTCATCCATTTGTGAGCTTGAGCGGGTCACAAAGGAGTATCCGGAACGTGTGACCTAAGGTGAGTTGCCGACTGTAACCCTGCCTCAGCCGAGTGTAATGCCCGCCGTCGTCCGCTTTGCGGGACTTTGGCGGGCACTTTTCTTTCCCTCCCGAAAAGAAAATTGGTGGACCCTAGCGGGTTCGAACCGCTGACCTCCGCAATGCCATTGCGGCGCTCTACCAACTGAGCTAAGAGCCCATATCCGAACCGCCTAAAAGTAGTTTCCCGCGCGTGAATGCAAGGACTTTTTCTCCGAGGCGGACAGAGTATCGCAGAAGCACGGAAAGAGCGGAGCACAAGCAGCCAAGAAACACAGCCCGACGGACTTACCCCACAGAAGATCGCAAAGACAGCAAAGTTCTCTCTTCGCGTCCTTTGCTTCCTTGGTGTGAAGTTACGCTCACTCGTCGCGGACGCGGAAGCGGATGGTCCAGGTGTCGGCCTTGCGGTTGGGCGTCGGGCCGATGGACCGCACCCGGCGGAAGGCGTCGAGCGCGGATTGGTCGAAGTCCCGGTCGCCGGACGAGCGCGTGATGCGCACGTTGGAGATGTCGCCGTTGGCGGCGATGTTGAAGGTCACCTGCGCCTCCAACTGGTCGCCGAGGCCCGGCGGTTTCTCGTGGGCGAGCTGGAGCGCGCGGATGAGCTGAGCGATGTAGCTGGCCAGCAGGTCCTGCTCGGGGCGCGTGAGCGCCGTGCCGCCCTGCCCGCCTTTGACGAGGTCGCGCACGATGTCGCTGGTGTTGAGCTTGGGTGTCGGGATGGGCCGCGTGGACTGCGTGGCCTGCTTAGGCTGCGGGAGCTTGTGGCTCTTTTTGAAGTCCTCGTAGGAGACCTGCTTCGGCTGCTCGACCTTCTTGGGCTCGGCCTTTTTCGGCTCCTGCTTGGGCGGGGTCTTCACTTCCTGTTTCGGGGGCGTGACGACCTCGGGCTCGGGCCGCGGGCGGGTGATCTCCGGGTCGAGCGGCTTGATCTTCGGCAGCTCCAGGTCGAGTTTCGGCGAGGCCGAGCCCGCCTCGGTGGCGTTCATGTCGGTCGGCGCGCCGGCGACGAGCTCGAAGATTACCGGCGGCACCTCCTGCTGGCGGCTCACCCAGTAGGTCAGGAAGAACAGCACCGCGGCCACCAACGCGTGCAGCGTGAGCGAGGCGGCGTAGGAGCTGGGCGAGTTGGCCTGCATGGCGGCGGCTATGCCTTGATGTAGCGGCGGGCTGTGAGCGCCGGCCCGAGACAACGGCGCTCATAGAGCGCCGCTACAACGAGCAGCGCGTGCGAGCACGCTGGCCTACTAAAAAGCTTCATGGCTATTGCGGGATCTGAGTGTCGAACGTGATCCGCGAAAGGTTGTTCTGCTTCAGCGCGTCCATGACGGTGATGAACTGCTGGGCGGTGGACTTGGCGTCCATGCGGATGCGGAAGACGGGCGGCTTGGGGTCGGAGGCGTAGGAGGAGAGCGCGCCGCGCATGTTGCCGAGGGCGACGGTGCGGTTGCCGAGAAAGCAAGTGCCGTCAGCCCGAATGGTGATGGTTTCGAAGCGGTCATTTGGATCGGGTTTGGCCTGAGGGCTTTTGGATTCCACTGGCAGTGGCACCGCGATCGTCTGCTCGTTCTGGATGAGCGGCGTGGCGATCATGAAGATGATCAGCAGCGTGAACGCGATGTCGATGAGGTTGGTGACGTTCAGCTCCGAGATCGGATGCGTCTGCCGCGGGCGTTTGAAAGTGCGGGCCAAGGGAGGGGGAAAATGGTTAATGGTTATCGCTTATTGCTTATTGGGCTATTGGCTCCGAAGCCGGGCGGTGCGGAGGGAGGCGCCGAGGATACGCTTCAGCTCGTCGCATTCGCCGGCTATGCTTCCGACAGCAATTGATTTCGAAAGTTTGCTCCGCTCGACGATCCTAAGCCAGATTGCCGTCTCGTTCAGCTCCTTGATGGCAATACGGAGCTTGTGGATGAAATCCGCCCGACTCTCGGCCGAGCGTGCCTCGGCGTAATTTGGTGCCGGCGATGTGCCGGAGCGGATCAACTGGCTGGCGACATGCTTCCCAGCGAAGGATCCGGCGATCTCGTTGGTGAGCTGGATGACCGTCACCGCAAAAGCCACCAGCCTTTCCTCAAGCGCGTCCGCTTGGGTCTGCGTGCCGGACTTTTGGGTCATCACCATTGGGCCATTGAGCGATAAGCAATAACCAATAAGCATTTCCCCTGCTCTACTTCGTCATCTCGAGCTCGATCCGGTCGGCCAGCGTGCTGGCGTAGTTCTCGATCTCGGTGACGAGCACCTTGGTCTTGTTGAGGAGGACGTTGTAGCCGACGACCGACGGGATGGCGACGACGAGGCCGGCGATGGTGGTGAGCAGCGCGGCGGAGACGCCGGGCGCGAGCGTCTGGATGCTGGCGGTCTGCATGACCGACACCGCGCTGAAGGCCTCCATCACGCCCCAGACGGTGCCGAGCAGGCCCATGAACGGCGCGATGGTGACCATGGTGGCGAGCCACACCATGTTCTCCTCGTAGCGGAGCGTCTGGCGCGCGAGGGCGCGGGCGATGGCGTTCTCGGCGTGCTCGAGCCGCGCGGCAAGGCTGTCCTCGCCCTTCTCCTTGCCGATGGCGGCGGCGCGCCAGTAGGACTCGACCGCGTCGGCGAAGAGGTCGGCATAGGGGATGGCGCGCTTGTCGCGGAACGACTCGGGCAGGTCGAGCAGCTTGCGCTGCTCGCGGAGGTGCTGGTCGAACTGGTGGTTGTAGTAGCGCAGCCGCTTCAGCTCGGAGTTTTTGCCCAGCATCACCGACCACGCGAAGACGCTGAAGAGAAGCAGCATGACGACGATCACCTGGCCGACGGGGTCGCAGCGCAGGAAGACGGTGACGATGTTGGTGAGGGCGAGTAAAGTCATGGCGGCGTTGCGCCCGGAGCCTCCGGACTCCAGGCAGATGACGCAGTGTTGGCGCGTTTATCAGGCGCAATCAACGGAAAAGCCGGGGTGGCTTCGCGTCTTGGTGGGCAGCGACCTTGGGCGCGCTGCGGCGGCGAGGCGCGCGCAAGCGCGCTGGCCCACAGATGACGATTCGGGGTTGCGCCGCCTTGCGCCGCTGATTGCCTCGGTATCATGCCATCGAAATCCAAGCCCGCCGGCCGGCTCATCTCCTTCGAGGGCTCCGAGGGCAGCGGCAAATCCACCCAGATCGCCCGGCTGGCCTCGCACCTGCAGGCGCAGGGCCGCGAGGTCGTGGCCACGCGCGAGCCGGGCGGCACGGAGATCGGCGAGCAGATCCGCAACATCATCGTCCACAACTCCCGGGGCGACGAGATGTGCCCGGAGACGGAGCTGCTGCTGTTCACCGCCGCCCGGGCGCAGGTGGTGCGCGAGATCATCGCCCCGGCCCTGGTGCGCGGCGCGGTGGTGCTGAGCGACCGTTACCTCGACTCCTCGACCGTCTACCAAGGCATCGCCCGCAACCTCGCCCCCGGCCCGGTGAGCGCCATCAACCTCTTCGCCGTCGGCAACGTCATGCCCGACCTCACCATCGTCATCGACGTGCCGACCGAGGTCAGCCTCGCCCGCATCCGCCAGCGCGCCTCCGACCTGCCCGACCGGATGGAGCGCGAGAACATCGAGTTCTACACCAAGGTCCGCGAGGGCTACCTCCTGCTCGCCAAGCAGTGGCCCGAGCGCGTCGTGGTGGTGGACGGCACCAAGTCCCCCGACGCCCTCGAGAAGAAGATCCGCGCCGAGGTGGACAAACGCCTGGGATGAAAACCCCGTTTTGTCATCCTGAGCGAAGCGAAGGATCCATCGGCACGACCGGTGCGTTCATAATGCTGGATTCTTCGCTGCGCTCAGAATGACATACCGTGTGTTCCTCTTCCGTCCTCTGACTTCTTCCTTCCTCCTTCTGCCTTTCTGATGACCGCTCCGCTCGCCTGGCCCTCCGCCCTCGCCGGCACGCCCACCGTGGCGGTGCTCGAGCGCGCCATCGAGCGCGAGCGGCTCTCGCACAGCCTGCTCCTCCACGGCGAGAATCTCGGCACGCTGGCCTACGTGGCCCATGCCATCGCCGACCGGCTGCTCAATCGCGGCGCTTTTGCAGGAGGGGCTTTAGGCCCCGACCAAGGCGAATCGCGGCCTAAAGCCGCTCCGACAGTCGAGCCCTCGCAGCAGCATTTCCCGGTGAAGCACCACCCGGACTTCTTCTCGCTGCGCCCGTCCGGCAAGGCCCGCGACATCAAGATCGGCAAGGCCGACGCGCCCGAGGAGAACACCATGCGCGACTTCATCTCGCGGCTCTCCCTCTCCCCCACCATCGCGCGCCGCAAGGTCGGCATCGTCTACGAGGCCGACCGGATGAACGCCTCCACCTCCAACGCCTTCCTCAAGACGCTCGAGGAGCCGCCCGGCCGCTCCACGCTCATCCTGCTCACCACCCGCCCCTACGCGCTGCTGCCGACCATCCGCAGCCGCTGCCTGCATTTCCGGTTCACCGACGCCAGCCACGAGGCGCTGGCCGACTCCGAGCCGGCGCTGCAGGAGAAATGGAAGTCCGTCCTCGCCGGCTACGCCGCGTGGCTCGGACAACTGGCCGAGGGTGTCACCGAGAAGCGCGCCGTCTCGAACCAGGTTCTCGGCGTCTATGGACTCGTCACGCGCTTCCAGGCCGTCCTCACCGCCGCCACCGACCAGGTCTGGAAGGAGCAGAAGGAGAAGCTGCCCGCCGAGCTGGACGACGACGAGGTCGCCGCGATCCAGACCGGCATCGCCAACGGCCTCCGCCTAAAACTCTTTTCAGAGATCGAACACGCCACCCGCGACTTCGGCATGAAGCAGTTGTCCGCCAGCGCCGATGCGCCCGAGACCGTCCGCCGGGCCCTCGCTTCCGCCATCACCCAGCTCGAACACGACGTCGGGCTCCTCCGGCTCAATCTGAACGAAGGCGCCGTCCTCGAGCACTTCTTGCTCTCCTCGCTCCGGATCTGGGCGAAGCGCTAAGAAATTCCTGGATTCAGCGTCTGAGGGATTACCATAACCGTGTGGCGCTCATCTACCCTGATCTTGGTGCTTCTTTGCCCAGGCCAACTACTGGCCGACCTGCCTGTTGCTCGCGAGTTGGGTGTTCCAGTAGCGAGCGCGGCAACTCTGCAACCCGCCGCGAACGCCACGCTCAAGGTGCTCGAGGAGACGTTCGCTGACTTTCGACCGGAAGGAGCCAACACAGCAATCTACGTTGCTCCTGAGTTCTATCATCCCTACCCGGCGGCTGTATTTATCGAACGCCGCTCAGATGGGAGCTATCTGATTACACAGTGCGAGGATAAGACGCGCATCGACCCACAGGTCTCTGGGATCAAAAAGAATGTATTCATTGCCCCTGAGCCGGAGCTTATCCGCAGGGCTATTGCCGTCATAGTTCACGAGCTGAAGCAGACTTCTCAACGGGTTCCCAAACACGAGGCCATCACACTTCACGTCACTAACTTCTTCTTTCTGCACCACCCTGAACACGGGCCTCCTCTCATTGGGATGAGTGATCAGACTCCTCCTGATTCAACTATCCGAAAATTAGTAGAAATTGCGACGTGGCTACTGACACCTCTCGGAAACGGGGAAGCTGACTTGGCTAAAAAGCTCGGGCACTTTGATCGATGTATTACAGAACTTGAAGTGGCCCACAAGTTGGCAGTCCGCTGAGTCTTGTTGATCTGTCATCCCGTCAGCAGTAGCCGCACGAACTCCTCCCGGCGGTCCATGTGCGGGTTGTGGCCGGAACCGGCGATGACCTCGATGCGCGCGGACGGGGAATGCCGGCGGTTCAGCGCCCGGCCGCCTTCAGGGTCTCGGCGTAGAACTTCGCGGCGTCGGCCTTCAGCCTCGCGAGCTCGACGGGCACCATATACATCATGTGCCCGCCCTCGTAGAAGGTCTGGCTGAGGTTGCCGCGCACGGCCGGGTCGAGCCCCATCAGGCGCACGGTGTAGTCGGTGGCGAAATAGGGGGTGGCGAGGTCGTAGTAGCCGTTGGCGATCCAGACGCGGAGGTGGGTATTGCGGCTCATCGCGCGGTGCAGCAGCTCGGCGGTGTTGAGGTATTCGTTCTGCACGTTGCTGTAGTTCCACGGGCGCACCTCGGAGGTGAGCGCATGGTAGGGCAGGTCCGTCTCGAACTTGAGCGTGCGGCGGACGTAGTCGTTGAAGCACGCCGTGTAGCAGCCGAGCACGGCCTCGTAGCTCGGGTCGAAGTCCGGCTGCTCGGTGCCCGGCTCGTAGCGGATGCCGGTGAGGCGGGAATCGAAGCGGCCGACCGAGCGGTTCCGGTCCTTCAGGAGTTCGCGGACGAAGGCCTGGATGGTGACCCGCAGCCGCCGCTGCTCGATGAAGGACGCCGGCAGCCCGGTGAGCGCGCTCATCTCCTTGGCGAGGGCGGCCCGCTCCGCGTCGGGAAGCGAGTCGCCGCGCGCCAGCGCGGGGGCGTATTTGTCGTGCACGAACTTCTCGGCGGCCGTGAGCGCGGCCCGGAGGGAGCCGCCGGCCTGGGGCGCGCCGAGGCGCTTGTGATACCAGGCGCTCGCGGTGTAGGTGGGCAGGAACAGCTCATACGGCAGGTCGTTGCCCGGCGCGAAGCGCGCGGTCTGGAAATTCATGATCGAGGACAGCAGCGTGATGCCGTTCAGGTAGAGCCCGTAGCGCTCCTGCAGGTAGTCGCTGAGGCCGGACGCGCGCGTGGTGCCGTAGCTTTCGCCGATGAGGAACTTCGGCGAGGACCACCGCTGGTAGCGCGTGGTGTAGAGCCGGATGAAGTCGCCGACCGACGCGATGTCCTCGACGTAACCGTGGAACTGCTTCGGATCCTCGCCCTTGGCCGCGCGGCTGTAGCCGGTCGTCACCGGGTCGATGAAGACGATGTCCGTGAGGTCGAGCCAGGAGGACTCGTTCTCCACCATCTCGTAGGGCGGCGGGAGCGACTCGCCGGTGTCGGTCATCTTCACGCGGCGCGGCCCGAGCGCGCCCATGTGCAGCCAGATGGAGGAGGAGCCCGGCCCGCCGTTGAAGGAGAACGTGACCGGGCGCTTCGCCGGGTCGGTTTCGTCCAGCTTGGTGTAGGCGATGAAGAAGATGCTGGCCTTGGTCTTCTCGCCCTTCGCGTCCTTCATCGCCATGTAGCCGGCGGTGGCCTTGTAGCGGACCGCCTTGCCGCCGATGGTGACGGTGCCCTCGGTGACCGACAGCACCGGCTCCTTCTCCTCCGGTTCCTTCTTGTCGGCCTCCTTCTTCTCGGCGCCGGCGGGCTTGTCGGCCGCCGCGGCCTCGCCGCGGGGCGAACCCTTGGGAGCTTCCTGGGCCGGCAGGGCCGGCAACAGCACGAGCGCTAAAAGCGCGACTAACGGACGGACGGCGGTCGGGGTCTTCATGGGGTCAGGGAAATCCGGGTGGCGGAGGCAATCCGCTGCACCGCGGGCTGACAACAAGATTTGGGCCCGTTCAAGCGGACGCCAGCCGCACGAACTCCTCCCGGCGGTCCATGTGCGGGTTGTGGCCGGAACCGGCGATGACCTCGATGCGCGCGGATGGAAAGTGACAGCGGATCGTCTCGTGGTCGGCGGGCTGGACGTATTTCGACTTCCCGCCGGCGATGAACAGCACCGGGCCGTCGTAGCGGTCGCCGGGCGCGAGACTGTTCTTCTCCAGCACCGGCAGCGCGGCGGTCAGCACCGGCAGATTGACGACCCAGCGCCAGCCGGCATCGGTGCGCTCGAGGTTCGTCGCGAGGAACTTCCTCATGCCGAGATCCTGCACCCTCGCCTCGAACCGCATCTCCGCCTCCCGTCGCGAGGAGATGTCGGCCAGGTTCAGCTCGTTCAGCGCGGCGAACTCCACCCGGTGCGCCGCCCACGCATAGTCCTTGGGCGCGACATCCACCACGACCAGCTGCTCGACCCGTTCCGGGTGCCGGCAGGCGGCGAGCATCGCGGTCTTGCCACCCATGCTGTGGCCGACCAGCGACGCTTTCTCCAAGCCTTGCGCGTCCATCCATGCGAACAGGTCGTCAGCCATCGCCGGATAATCCATCTCCGGCGCATGCGGCGACCTGCCGTGGTTGCGCGCGTCGAGCGCAAAGACGTGGAATTGTGAAGCCAGCTCCCGGCCGGTCGTCTGCCAGTTGCGCGACGAACCGAGCATCCCGTGCAGCAGGATGAGCGGCGGCTTCCCCGCCCCGCCCAATTCGCTGTGATGCAATGGCATCACAGCAGGAGACAGGAGCCCGGAGACAGGAGCCAGAATAATTCACCAAGGTGTTGATTCGCGTCTGTCCTGACTCCTGAATCCTGACTCCTTCGCTTCTCTCCCCATGTCCGCCAAACTGACCCCGATGATGCAGCAGTATTTCGAGGTCAAACGCGGCCTCCCGGCGAACACGCTGCTGCTCTTCCGGCTCGGCGATTTCTACGAGATGTTCTTCGAGGACGCCGAGATCGGCGCGCGGCTGCTCGGCATCACGCTCACCAAGCGCCAGGACTGCCCGATGGCGGGCATCCCGTTCCACGCAGCGGACAACTACGTCAACAAGCTCCTCGCCGCGGGCCGCAAGGTCGCCATCTGCGACCAGCAGGAGGCCGCCCAGCCCGGCAAGCTCGTCCGCCGCCAGCTCTCGCGCATCATGTCGCCCGGCACCACGCTCGCCGCCAGCCAGCTCGACGCCGCCAAGAACCACTACCTTTGCGCGCTCAATCTCAACAAATCCGGGCTGCACGCCGCGTGGCTCGACCTCTCCACCGGCGAGTTCCGGCTGGCGACCGATCCGCGCCCCGAGAACCTCCTGCCCGTCCTCACCTCGCTCGACCCGGCGGAACTCGTGCTGGTCGAGGGCGATCTCGCCAAGTGGGCCGCCGCGCCGCACGAGCAGCACAACGTCCACCAGCTGCACCAGTTCTGCGCGCCGCGGCTGATCTCCGAGCTGCCCGGCTACCATTTCGAGATCTCCTCCGGCGCGCGCACGGTGATGGACGCGCTCGGCGTGCTCAACCTGCAGGGTTTCGGGCTCGCGCCCGACCACGCCGCGCTCGGCGCGGCCGGGGCGCTCGTCCACTACGCCACCGAGAATCTCTGCGCCAAGCCCGAGAACCTCCGCTCGCTTCGCGAATACCGCAGCGCGCGCACGCTGCTGCTCGACCCCGCCACGCTCCACAACCTTGAGATCTTCGCCTGCGCCAACGGCACGCGCGACGGGGCGCTGCTCGGCGCCATCGACCGCACCACCACCGCCGCCGGCGCCCGGCTGCTCGAGCGCTGGCTCGCCGCCCCTACCCTCGACCTGGCCGAGATCCGCCGCCGCCAGGCCGTGGTCGGCGAGATGATCGGCTCGCCCGCGAACCTGGCCGAGCTGCGCGAGCTGCTGAACAAGATCCGCGACATCCCGCGCATCCTCGGCCGGCTCCAGAACCGCCTCCGCAATCCGCGCGAACTCGGCGGCGTGCGCGACACCCTCGCCCAGATCCCAGCTATCCAGATTGTCCTCGCGGGCTTTGGTGGCGATCTCACGGGCGACGGCGCCACCGGCATCGGCCGGCTGCGCGCCGAAATCACCGACCTGCCCGAATTGCGCGATCTGCTCGGCCGCGGCCTGGCCGACGAGCTGCCCAACGACCTCGCGGACGGGAACTACATCCGCGCCAGCCACGACGCCGAGCTGGACCGGTTGCGGGGCCTGACCAGCGACAACAAGGGCTGGCTGGTCGAGCTGGAGAGGAAGGAACAGGAGCGCACGACCATCAAGAGCCTGAAGGTCCGCTACACTTCCGTCTTCGGTTACTACATCGAGGTCACCAAGGCCAACCTGCACCTCGTGCCGGCCGACTACGTGCGCAAGCAGACCACGGCGAATGGCGAGCGCTACGTCACCGAGGAGCTGAAGCTGAAGGAGCGCGAGATCTTCTCCGCCGAGGAGAAGTCCAAGGCGCGCGAACTGGAGCTGTTCGGCGCGCTGGTCGGCGCCGTGTTGGAACAGGCGGCCCCGCTCACCCGCACCGCCGAGGCGCTGGCCGAGCTCGACGTCCTCGCCGGCTGGGCCGCGCTCGCGCGCGAGTGGGATTACTGCCGGCCGGAACTCGACGAGAGCGACGCGCTCAGCATCACCGAGGGCCGCCATCCGGTCGTCGAGCAGATGATCCGCCAGCCGGGACCCGGCATCAACCTCGCCTCGCAATCCTTCGTGCCCAACGACACCGCGCTCTCGGCCACCGACGCGCAGATCATGGTGCTCACCGGCCCGAACATGGCGGGCAAATCCACCTACATCCGGCAGGTCGCGCTCATCACGCTGCTCGCGCAGGTCGGCTGCTGGGTGCCGGCCAGGGCCTGCCGCGTCGGGCTGGTGGACCGCATCTTCTCCCGCGTCGGTGCGAGCGACGACCTCGCGCGCGGCAACTCGACCTTCATGGTCGAGATGAACGAGACCGCCAACATCCTCAACCACGCCACCGACCGCTCGCTCCTCATCCTCGACGAGATCGGCCGCGGCACCTCGACCTACGACGGCCTGAGCATCGCCTGGGCGGTGGTCGAGCACCTGCACGCCTCGCCCGAGCGCGGCCCGCGCACGCTCTTCGCCACGCATTACCAGGAGCTGACCCAGCTCGAGAAGCACCTGCCCCGGCTCAAGAACTGGTCCGTGGCGGTGAAGGAGTGGCAGGACGACATCGTCTTCGTGCGCAAGGTCGTGCCCGGCGCGGCCGACCGCAGCTACGGCATCCAGGTCGCCCGGCTCGCCGGCCTGCCGCTCGGGGTCATCGACCGGGCCAAGACCATCCTCGCGCAGCTCGAGTCGGACGAGCTGACCGTCACCCTCCCCTCGCCCCAGGCCCGTCCGAAGAAGAAGATCAAGGTCGCGCCGGCGGACGATTCGCAGATGGATTTGCTGTAGGAATGCGGCTCGCAGGGACGCGAGACCTCCACAAGCTGGTCTGGAGGGCCCGCGTCCCTGCGGGCCGTTGCCAATGACCCCACACGACGAAAGCAAGCTGCCCGATCGCAGCCACCCCGTGCATCAGCCGGTGGGCGATTGGCATAAGCGGTCCGTCATCGTGTTCGTCACAGTCTGCACGCGAGATAGGAAACCGCTTCTGGCAACGTCAGAAATGCAAGAAGCAATCAAGGCTGCGTGGGCACGCGCCGATCATTGGCTGGTCGGACGCTACCTGCTAATGCCGGACCATATCCACCTTTTCTGCTCTCCGGGCACGATTCCACCCGAACCCTTGTCCACATGGATTGCATACTGGAAACGGCTCGCAGCCTTTTCGAGCGGTGGGAGTTTCTGGCAGAAGAATTTCTGGGACACCCAACTGCGCCGGCACGAAAGCTATTCAGCAAAATGGGAGTATGTCCGAAACAATCCGGTGCGGGAGGGATTGGCGCAAAGGCCTGAAGACTGGCCGTATCAGGGCGAGATGAACGTGCTCCACTGGCATGATTGAGCAAGGCCGGCCGGGACGCGGGCCCTCCAGATTCAAGACCTCCGCTGGTCATATCTCTGGAGGGTCGGTCTCCTGACCGACCACTCTTGTCATGGTTGGGCAGGAGCCCAACCCTCCACCTGACGCGTCGCCGGCCCGCAGGGACGCGGGCCCTCCAGGTTCAAGACCTCCGCTGATCGTATCTCTGGAGGGTCGGTCTCCTGACCGACCACTCTTGCATGGTTGGGCAGGAGCCCCACCCTCCACCTGACGAGCCGCCGGCCCGCAGGGACGCGGGCCCTCCAAGTGCGTAGTCGATATGGAGGGCCCGCATCTCTGCGCGCCGCCGGCCCAGCAGGAGCTGGGCCATCCGAATCTTGATCGTCCGGCGGAGCTGGAGCTGTCCCTCCCCGCCTCTCAATACCGCGCCTTGAACTCCGGCGGCAGCGGGGCGGCGGCCTTGAAGGCATGCTTCCGCCCGCCGAACTCGTAGGTGAACGATGTCTCCACCGAGTGCAGGAAAAGGCGCTTGTCGTCCGCGGCTTTGGCGAAGGAGCGATTGAGCGCGAAGTCGCCGTAGGTCTGGTCGCCGACAATGGGCAGGCTGCGCTTGGCGCATTGCACCCGGAGCTGGTGGCTGCGGCCGGTGCGCGGCTCCAACCGGATGAGCGAGGTCGAAAACGCGCCCTGCGTATGCGACAGCAACTGCATCCGCGCCTCAGCCGGGACGTTGCCGCGCACGGCGGTCCGCACCTGTCCGCCCTGCTTCTGCACGGCGATCATGTCGCGCCAGAGCTGGAACTTCTGCTCCGGCTGGCCGAAGACGAGCGCCTGGTAGATCTTGCGGACGCTCTTCCGGGCGAACTGCTCGCGGATGGCCCGCGCCAGTTCCTCGCCCGCGGCGAGCAGGATCACGCCCGAGGTGGCGCCGTCGAGCCGGTTGAGCAGCCAGAGCTGCCGGCCGTTCTCCCAGCGGTAGCATTGCGCCTGCTGGTCGTAGGCGCAGGTGAGCAGCGAGCGCGGCTGGTCGGCGCCGGAGTTGGGGTGCGAGAGCACGCCCGCAGGCTTGTCGAATGCGGCCAACCCGTTGGCGTCGCGGGTGAGCAAGGTCACGTCCGGTCCGAGCGGCAGTGTCTCCCAAAAGCCGGCCGGCAAGTCGCTCACGCTCAGTAGCGGAAGTAGAACCCGAAGGTGATGGTCTGCTCTTCGCCGAGGACGGCGACCATCTCCTTCGTCCACTTGCGGTAGGGCTGCCGGTCCTGGATGGCGCTGAGCGAGACGTAGGTGCCGGCCGGGCCGCAGGTTTCCTCGACACTGACGATCTGGATCAGGCCTTGGGCGGTGAGCTTGAAGGTGATGGTGGCGTTGGTGCCGGCCGCCGGGCGGGCTGTGCGGGCGTTGAGCAGGTTGCGCCACTGGGCGTCCACGATGTCGATCAACTCCTGCATGTAGTCGCCGAACTCGCTCCACTTGGCGTCGATGCCGATGGGGCCGACGTTCCACGTGCCGGCAATGCGGTTCTGCAGGATGGCGGGCCGGGCCTGGGAGAGCTTCGGGCGCGGCGCGGGCGCGCGCGGGGCGGCCGCGGGCGGGGCGGCGGCCGCGCCGGCGGTGTTGCGGGCCGCGCGCACGCCCTCGACGTATTCCTCGGCGTTGGTCGTGTCCTGCTTGGATTCGGAGCGGCTGCTGCCGATGCCGTCGGGCGATTCGCCCGTCAGTTTCTCGACGCCGCTCAAGGGCACCTGCTCGGCGCGGGCGGCCTGCGCCGCGGCGGCGTCCTGGGCGGTGGCGGCCGCGCTGGAGATGACGTAGGTGCCGGGCTGCGGGCGCTCGGAATCGCCGGAGACGATGGCGGTGTCGTTCTTGATCGTGTCGTCGCCCTTGATGGCCGGGCGGTTCTCGGCGTCGAGTTCCTCGGGCTTGTCGGGGTTGGCGGACTGCTGGTTGCGGTTGCTGAAGTTGGCGGTCTGGTCCGGCTCGTTGGCCGGGGCGTCGGGGTTGGTCTCGACGAAGCGGAACGGGTCGGTCTTCGGCTCCGGCGCGGCGATGTCCGGCGCCAGCTCGATATTGAAGTCATGCCCTGGGGACGCCGCCGGGGACGGGCCGAAGGTGCCGTGCAGCAGCTCGACCGGCAGCCGCGGGGCGACGAACGCCAGCAGCACATGCAGCAAGATGGTGCAGGCGATGCCGATCTGGATGGAGCGGTTCTCCGGATCCCTCAGGGCCCGGGCGGCGGCGCTGGCATGGCTGGTCTCGGTGAGCGGATGCACTCGGTGGAAATCAACCCCTCAGACCAGCGAGAGTCAAAAGTTGTTTCGTCTCTTCCACGGGCAGGCCGACGATGTTGGTGAGGGAACCCGTGTATCCGGCGATGATGAGGTCGCCGTGTTCCTGGATGGCGTAACCGCCCGCCTTGTCGAGGGTATGCACCCGGCGCAGGTATTCGGCGATCACGGCCGGGGTCAGGGGCTTGAAGATCACCTCGCTGGCCACGCCCCGGTCGAGCTTCAGGCCGTCGCGGCGGCGGCGGACGGCCAGTCCGGTGAAGACCGTGTGCGTGCGCCCGCCGAGCATCTCCAGCATCCGGCGCGCCTCGGTGGCATCGCGCGGCTTGTTCAGGACCATGCGGTCGATGAAGACCGTCGTGTCGGCCCCCAGCACGATGGCGCCGGGGTGCCGCCCTGCCACCCAGTCGGCCTTGAGCGCGGCGTTGTGGGCGACCATCACCCGCGGATCGGCGTCGGGCGCCTCGTGCTCCGCCACCTCGGCCGGCAGCACAGTGAACGGGAGGCCCAGCCGGGACAGCAGCTCGCGCCGCCGGGGCGAGGCGGAGGCGAGGATGAGCGGACTGTCTGCGGAGGGCGGCATGGCGGCTTGGAGGTTGCAGTCCAAGGCTTGGCCCGCAAGTTCTCCCGTTTCGATTTTCCATGCGCATCGGCCTGGCCCAGATCAACACCACCGTCGGCGACCTCCCCGGCAACCGCTGCCGCATCCTCGACGCTTACCGCGCCCTTGTCGCGCAAAAGGCGGAACTCGTCCTGTTTCCCGAGCTGGTCGTTTGCGGCTACCCGCCGCGCGACCTGCTGTTCAAGAAGCGCTTTGTGGCCGATGTCGAGCGCACCGCCCGCGAGATCGCCGCGGAGATCGGCGCCGTGCCCGCGGTCATCGGCTACACCGAGACCAACGCCAACGGCAAGGGCCGCGCGGCGTTCAATGCCGCCGCGTTCTGCCACGAGGGCAAAATCACCGCCTCGGCCCGCAAATGTCTGCTGCCGACCTACGACGTGTTCGACGAGGACCGCTATTTCGAGCCGGCCGACGAGCCGCTGATGGTGGAACTCGACGGCAAGCGCATCGGCCTGACCATCTGCGAGGACATCTGGACCCTGCCGATGATCTCCACCCGGCGGCTCTACCATGGCAAGACGCCCGTGCAGCAACTCGCTGCGCAAAAGGCGGACCTGCTGCTCAACCTCTCCGCCAGCCCGTGGAACGCCGGCAAAGGCTCGCTTCGCCACACGCTCGTGGCCGACACCGCGCGCGAGGCCGGCTGCCCCGTGGTCTATTGCAATTCCACCGGCGGCAACGACGAGCTCCTCTTCGACGGCCGCAGCGTGGTCTGCGACGCCTCGGGCAAGGTCGTCGCGGGATTGGCCGCCTTCCGCGAGGAGCTGCGCGTGGTGGAGGTTTCTTGTGGGCGGGGTGCCCCCACCCCGCGAGGCGTAATGCCGGGTGAGCCCGCGCTCGCGGGACGGCCCACACCAGGCATTCACCCGACCTTCGAGCAGGCCGACCTCGCCGACATCTTCGACGCGCTCGTGCTCGGCACGCGCGACTACGCGCACAAGACCGGGTTTCAGCGCGCGCTCGTCGCCCTCTCCGGCGGCATCGACTCGGCGCTCGTGGCCGTCATCGCCGCCGCGGCGCTCGGCAAGGAAAACGTCATCGGCGTCTCCCTCCCCTCCTCCATCTCCTCCCAGCACTCGAAGGACGACGCGCGCATCCTCGCTACCAACCTCGGCATCCGGTTCGAGACCATCGCCATCGCCGACGCGGTGGCCGCGACCGAGGCGGCGCTCGGGCCGCTCTTCGCCGGCCGCCCGCGCGATGTGGCCGAGGAGAATATCCAGGCGCGCATCCGCGGCGTGCTGATGATGGCGCTCTCGAACAAGTTCGGCTCGCTCCTCCTCACCACCGGCAACAAGAGCGAGGTCGCGGTCGGCTATTGCACGCTCTACGGCGACATGGCCGGCGGACTCGCGGTCATCAGCGACCTCTTCAAGACCCAGGTCTATGCCCTCGCCCGCTGGATCAACCGGAACAAGGAGGTAATCCCCCGGAACACCATCGCCAAGCCGCCGAGCGCCGAGCTGCGGCCCGGCCAGACGGACCAGGACAGCCTGCCGCCCTACGACCAGCTCGATGCCATCCTCGTCGGCTACGTGGAGGAGGGCCTGTCGCGCGCCGACCTCGTCGCCAAAGGCTTTCCCGAGGCGGTCGTCCACGACGTCGTCCGCAAGGTGGACCTCAACGAATACAAGCGGAAGCAGGCCGCCCCCGGCCTGAAGCTCACTCCCCTCGCCTTCGGCGTCGGCCGCCGGATCCCCATCGTGCAGAAGTATGTCAGCTAGTTCTGAGCAACTCTTCGCCCGCGCCCAGCAGCTCATCCCCGGCGGCGTGAACTCGCCCGTCCGCGCCTTCCGCTCCGTCGGCGGCGCTCCCTTCTTCACCAAGTCCGCATCGGGCGCGACGCTTACCACCGCCGACGGACGCGAGCTGATCGACTTCGTCTGCACCTGGGGCCCGGCCATCCACGGCCACAACCATCCGCACATCAAGGCCGCCATTGCCGACGCGCTGGAAAACGGCACCTCGTTCGGCACGCCGAATCCCCATGAGGTCGAGATGGCGGAGCTGATCGTGAAGTTCTTCCCGTCCATCCAGAAAGTCCGCATGTGCAACAGCGGCACGGAGGCCACGATGTCGGCTATCCGGCTGGCGCGAGGGTTCACGAGCCGCGACAAGATCATCAAATTCGCCGGCTGCTACCACGGGCATTCCGACTCGCTCCTCGTCGCCGCCGGCTCCGGCGCGCTGACCCACGGCCATCCCGACAGCGCCGGCGTGCCCGCGGCGTTCGCGCGCGAGACGGTCGTCCTTCCCTTCAACGACACCGCCGCGCTCGACGCAGCCTTCGCAGCCAATCCCGGCCAGATCGCGGGCGTCATCCTCGAGCCCTACATCGGCAACGTCGGCTTCATCAAACCCGACCCCGGCTATCTGCAGCATGTGCGCGCCGCCTGCACGAAGCACGGCGCGGTGCTCATCTTCGACGAGGTCATGACCGGTTTCCGGCTCGCGCGCGGCGGCGTGCAGGAATTGGAAAAGATCACCCCCGATCTCACCACGCTCGGCAAGATCATCGGCGGCGGGCTCCCCGTCGGCGCGTTCGGCGGCCGGACCGACATCATGGACCAACTCGCGCCGCTCGGCCCCGTTTACCAGGCGGGCACGCTCAGCGGCAACCCGCTCGCCCTCGCCGCGGGCATCGCCGCCCTGAAGCTCCTCGACGAGCTGAACCCCTACGCGCAGCTCGATGCGCTCGGCCGGCAGGTCGCCTCCGCCGCGCTCTCCGCCGCCCAGGCGAAGGGCCTTGCCCTTCAGGCCCCGCAAACCGGCTCGATGCTCAGCCTCTTTTTCACCGACCGGCCCGTCCGCGACCTGCCGACGGCGATGACCTCGGACGCCAAGCTCTTCAGCCGGTTTTTCCACGCCTGCCTCGCCGCCGGCGTCTATGCCCCGCCCAGCGCCTACGAGGCCTGGTTCCTCAGCACCGCCCACGAGGGCGCCGCCGTCGCCCGTGCTTGCGAAATCATCTCAGGTGCGATTAAATCCCTCTAAGCCCGAGGACATTCACCACGGCGTCTTGATCGAACCACCGAACCACCGCGCATACTGCGATGAAACCAAACCGCGCCCAAACCCTGCTCTGTGCCCTCTGCGTCACGGTGGTTGGTTCCATCCCCGCCCAGCCGGCCGACGCGCCGCTCCTGCCGATCAACGGACTCCAGCCCGGCATGCAGGGCGAGGTCTGGACCGTCTTCCAAGGCCGCCATCCCGAACCGTTCGGCGTGCGGGTGACCGGCGTGCTGCACAACGCGCTCGGCCCCGGCAAGAGTCTCATCATCTGCGAGCTCACCGACGAGCGCGTGCAGAAGATGGGCGCCGTCGCCGGCATGAGCGGCAGCCCGCTCTACATCGAAGGCAAGCTCGCCGGCGTGCTCTCCTACCAGATCCAGCGCTTCGAGACCGTGCGCTACGCCGGCTTCACGCCCATCGCCGATATGATCGAAGTCAGCGCCCTGCCCGACGCGCCCGCGGGCCTCGGCGGCGTCCTGCCGCTGCCCCCGGTGCCGCGCGAGGGCGCCAAGCCGCGCCTCGCCGCCGCCGCGCTGCCCGACTGGAGCCCGCTCACCCCCGTGTTCACCGCCAGCGGACTTTCGCCCGATGTCGCCGCGCTGCTCGCGCCGCAACTCTCGCCGCTCGGCATCTCCTTCACCGCGCTCGGCGGCAGCGACGCCACCGCCGCCTCCGCCGACCGGACCGCCCCGCCGCCGTCGCTCGCGCCCGGCGACGCCGTGGCCGTCGCCCTCGCCGTGGGCGACATCAACCTCGCCGGCACCGGCACCGTCTCGCATGTGGACGGCAAGCGCATCCTCGCCTTCGGCCACCCGATGCTCCGGCTCGGCGCCACCGAGCTGCCCATGACCTCCGCCGAGGTCGTCACCATCCTCCCCAGCCAGTTCAACTCGATCAAGATCAGCAACACCGGCGGCATCATCGGCACGTTCAGCCAGGACCGCCTCTCCGCCATCTATGGCGAGATCGGCCGCGCCCCGCCCCTCGTGCCGGTGGAGGTCGAGCTGCCGCAGCGCGCCGGCCGCCCGGCGCTCCGGTTCTCCGTCGTCCGCCACGAGCAGATCCTGCCCGCCATCGCCGCCACCGGACTCGCGCAGGCCGTGCTCGGCTCCAACGAGTCCGGACTCGGCGCCAAGGGCTTCCGCGTGACCACCCGGGTGACCTTCCCCGGCCACGCGCCCATCGCGATGGACCGGCTCTACGCCGGACCCAACGGCTTCGCGCAGGGCCTCGACGAATTCAACCGCGAGCTCACGCAGTGGCTCTTCAACCCCTTCGAGCGCACCTTCCCCGAGCGCATCCGCTTCCAAGTCGAGGAGACCGGGCGCATCCCCCTCGCCACGCTCGAATCCCTCCAGGTCTCCCGCGCCACCGCCCGCCCCGGCGAGACCGTCGGCGTCTCCGTCGGCTGGCGCGGCTTCCAGCAGCCCGGCGCGCTGGAGGAGCTGCGCATTCCCGTGGACCCGGCCTGGACGGGCAAGGAACTCGAGCTCGTCCTCGCCCACGGCCGCGCGCTCGACGAGCTGACCGGCCGCCCGCGCGCCATCCCCCTCGCCCAGCTCCGGAGCTTCGACGATTACGTCGCCGCGTTGCAGGACTTCCGCGCCGGCGACGGCCTCTACCTCGCGGTCGTCGAGCGCACCTCGCTCTTCCTCGACCAGTTGCAAGGCACCGCCGAGCTGCCCGGTTCGCTCGTGCGCATCGCGCGCGGCTCCGACGAGGCGCGTTACCAGCGGCGCGAGGCCTTCACCCCGCTCTGGGAGCAACACCTGCTCCCCGGCCATCTCTTCAACGCCATCCTCCGCCGCCCGCTCCAAGTCGCGGAGTAACCCGTCAAACCCTTGCCCGTCATTCTGAGCGGAGCGAAGAATCCAGCATGACGCGCGCCACGGTCGTGCCCCTGGATCCTTCGCTTCGCTCAGAATGACTTTTTCCTTTCATGAAATTCCCTTTGCTGCTCCGCCTCGCGTTCTTCATCTGGTTGACCGCCTCGCTTCCCGCCGAGCCGCTCTCCAAGCCGTTCGAGATCGATTTCAGCCGCGAGGTGTTGAGTCGCGACCTGAAGGGCCTCGCCGTCCGCTCCGACGGCCGCCTGCTGCCCGGCCCGGCCTTCACCGACCTCGCGGGCCCCCGCCTCGCCGACATCCTCTGGTGCCTCGAGCCCGCGGGCCCGAACCGCTTCCTCGTCGGCACCGGCCCCGAGGGCCAGGTCCACGAGGTGATTTTCAACCCGGCCGACTCGACGTATGCGACCCGCAGCATCGCCGACGTGGCCGAGCCCCAGGTCGTGTCCGTCCTGCCCCTGCCCGGCGATGCGGTGCTCATCGGCACCTCGCCGACCGCCGTGCTTTATTCGGCCAAAGACGGCCAGAGCACCGTGCGCGTGCCGCTGCCGGCCGACTCGGTGTTCGATCTGCTCGACCTCGGCGACGGCACCGTGCTCGCCGCCACCGGCAACCCCGGCAAAATCTACCGCCTCGACCTCGCCGCATTCGCCAAGGCCGGGATCACCGAGGGCAAGGCGCAGGACGACAAGGATCTCCCGGCCAAGGGCGTGACCCTCTTCGGCGAGATCCGCGACCGCAACGTCCGCCGGCTCGCCCTCCTCGCCGACGGTCGCATCGCCGCCGGCTCCTCGCCCAAGGGCACGGTCTATCTCTTTCCCGCCCCGGGCGCGCTGACCGCCGGCGCAACCCCCAGGCCCGCCGAGCCGGTCATCCTCCATGAAATGCGCGACACCGAGGTCGTGGACCTGCTGCCCGAGCCCGACGGCGGGCTCTACGCCGCGTTTGTCAGCTCGCCCTCCGACGACAGCCGGATCGCGCCGCGGGTGACCATCCTCACCCCGCCGCGCGACGAGAAATCCGCGCCGCCGCCCGCCTTCCCCGGCCGCAGCACCATCCTGCGCATCTCGGGCGACGGGTTTGCCGAGACCGCCGCGCTGCGCAACAACATCGCCCTCTACCGGCTCGCCCGTCACGGTGGCTGGCTGCTCTTCGCCGCGGGCGAGCAGGGCGACATCTTTGGCTACGACCCCGAGGCCCGCCGGTCCCTGACCTTTGCTGGCAGCTCTTCGGCCCAGCTCAACGACCTCGCCCCCCTCGGCGAGGGCCGCTACCTCGTCCTGCGCAACAATCCCCCCGGCCTCGCGCTCCTGTCCTTCACCGCCCCGGTCGTCCGCCAGTTGGAAACCAAGCGGCTCGACCTCGGCCAGCCGGCCGAACTGGGCAACCTGCGCTTCGGCCGCGCGCGCAACCTCGACCTGGGCGCCCTGCGCCTCGACCTCCGCACCAACCACGGCAGCGACGAACTCGAGGGCTGGACCCCGTGGACCGAGCTGAAGCCGCGCGATGGCGCCTTCTTTGCCGAGGGCCTGCGCGGGCGCTACGTGAAACTCCGGCTCCGGCTCGAGCGCGCGCCCGCCGACTTCCAGTTGGAGAAAGCCGTTCTGTTCCACCTGCCGCAGAACCGCCGGCCGCAGCTCTCCGACTTCCGCATCTTTCCCGCCAGCCTCGGCCTCCTTCCCCAGCCCGACCAGCAACTGCCCTCCGCCATCTCCACCCTCGGCCAGTGGCTCGGCGCCGGCGCCGCCGACTCCAGCGCGGCCGGCGGCACCGGCGGCAACCCGCGCAAAAACCCCTTCCTCAACAGCCAGGTCGTGCCCGCGCCCGGCACGCAGATCATCTACTGGTCCGTCAGCGATCCCGACGGCGACAGCCTCGCCTACACTTTCTCCGTCCGCCCGGAAAAATCCGGCGACTGGACCGACGTGGCGGTCGAGACCCGCGACACCTTTTGCCAGTTCGAGGTCGGGCACCTGCCCGAGGGCCTCTACCTCACGCGCCTCAAGGTCGAGGAACAGGCCCCGCGCCCGCCCGCGCAGCGCCTCTCCTATGTTTTCGAGACCGATGCCCTGCTCGTGGATCGCACCCCGCCTGTCATCGTCGGCACCTCGGTCAGCCGCACCGCCACCCTGCTGCGCGTCGCCGTCGAGGCCCGCGACGAGCTTTCGCTGCTCGAGGGGGCGGAGTTCAACTTCAACCACGGCGTCAAGGAAGTCCTCACCCAGCCCGCCGACGGCATCCGCGACGGCCGGCACGAGACCTTTGTCGCGGAGATCCCGCTCATCAAGGCCGGTGGCGCCACCTCCGTCGAAGTCATCCTCTACGACCAGTCCAGCAACGCCGTGTCCGCCCGCGTGCCGCTCAAGTGACCCGGAGACAGGTGTCCTTGGCCGGAACGATGCAGTCCAACCGGATGAGCCTCGGGGCAACCGATTGAAGCCGAACACTCGATCTGGCGGAAACCCAACTGCTAGGCAGTTCACTTTTCCGCGCGGTGTGCCTTGCGGTGGACGGCCCTTGTCGCCCGGGATTTCGCCAAACCAGCTGATGCGGATGCAGGCAGCCCGCTGGCGGGCGCTTTTCAGGGCGCGAGCGGAGCGCCTTCAGTAAAGCTGTGGCCGCAGGTGGTCGCCGATTTCCATATCGGCGACAGGCCGCGCTCCACCTCAACAGCATCGTTCCGTCTCAGGCGGGAGTGGCGCCGGTCAAGCCCGCGCGAGCGGCGACCACTTGGATGTTACACCTGTAACATTAAACTGGTCGCAGGTGGCGGCGGCGGCACGGTCGGGTTTAGGCGGGAGTGGTGCCGTCGTAGAGCGGAGTGGCGCCCTCTCAGGCGGGAGTGGCGCCGGTCAAGCCCGCGCGAGCGGCGGCCACTTGGATGTTACACCTGTAACATTAAACTGGTCGCGGGTGGCGGCGGCGGCACGGTCGGGTTTAG
>Ga0187894_10000731_pt1 | contig 44231 bp, 43 predicted proteins | sample GBC1701081metaG_FD_136650 | JGI IMG/M metagenome (GOLD analysis project Ga0187894, IMG submission 136650) | White microbial mat communities from a lava cave in the Kipuka Kanohina Cave System on the Island of Hawaii, USA - GBC170108-1 metaG ... | reverse complement strand
GGATCCGCCGACCTTTGCCGTCGCCGACATGCAGCGCGCGCGGTGCTGGCTCGCCGAAACGCGATGAGCGCGGACACGCCGGTGCTCGAGGCGGTCAACCTGACGAAGCACTTCGCCGTCAGGCGGGGCCTGTTCTCCTCGGCGGTCGGGGCGGTGCGCGCGGTCGACGGGATCTCGTTCACGATCCCCGCGGGCCGCACCCTCGGCGTCGTCGGGGAGTCAGGATGCGGAAAGACGACGACCGCGAAGCTCGTCCTCCGGCTCGAGGAGCCCACGGGCGGCCTCATCCGGTTCCTCGGCAAGGACCTCGAGGGCCTCGGCGGCGTCGGGCTGCGCGACTATCGCAAGTCGGTCCAGGCGGTGTTCCAGGACCCGTACGCCTCGCTCAATCCGAGGATGCGCGTCGGGACGATCATCGCCGAACCGCTCGTCACCAACGAGTCGCTCGGGGGCGCCGAGGTGAAGCGACGCGTCCAGCGCCTGCTGGAGCTGGTGAGTCTGCCTGACCGGTCGGCCGACCTGTTTCCGCACGAGTTCTCCGGCGGCCAGCGCCAGCGGATTGCGATTGCCCGCTCCCTCTCCCTGTCGCCGAAGCTCGTGGTGCTGGACGAGCCGGTCTCCGCGCTCGACGTCTCGATCCGCGCGCAGATCCTCAACCTGCTCCGCGACCTGCAGAGTCAGCTCGGCCTGTCCTACCTGTTCATCGCCCACGATCTGGCGGCCGTCGCCCACATGAGCCACGAGATCGCGGTGATGTACCTGGGCCAGATCGTGGAGAGCGGCGACGCCGAGACCGTCGCCCGAAATCCCAAGCACCCGTACACGCAGGCCCTGTTCTCCGCGGCGCTCCCCTCGCACCCGGAAGAGGTCCGGGAGGAGATCATCCTGCCCGGTGAGGTCCCGAGCCCGCTCAACCCGCCGAGCGGCTGCCGCTTCCACCCGCGCTGCCCGATGGCGATGCCGCGGTGCGCGGAGGAGCAGCCGAAGCTGCAGATCGTCGAGGGCCGCCTGGCCTCCTGCCATCTCTACTGAGCTCGGAGGGGCGCTCCGCCGCTCCGCCCCCTTCTGACGGCGCTTCGCGCCTGCCTCCCCCACGGAAGAAACAGATTGCGCCGGCATAGCCGGCCCTCGGACGCGGCCACAACCTCCTGTCGCTGCGTCGGGCGACGGAAATTGTCGTGCTCCACCGATTTTTGTTAGATTGCCCCATCCGCGTCAGCCTGCCTTTCGCATGATCCGGGCCTGCTGGCTCGTATTAGGCGTGGGGTGACGGAACCCGGCGCCTGGCACCCGGGTTGCTGTCTGTGAAGCGCGACCGCTTCATGCGAGGAGGAGGGGGATGGAGGTGTTGATTTCCGGGCTTCTTGGACGCATCGCGGACTTGCTGCTCATCTTCCGACCGCCGGTGCCTGTCCCGGTGAAGAGCCGGCGGCGGCTGCGCTGAGTCCGAGGGCTCAGGCCTCCGGCTTGGGCGGCTCGCTCACGAGCGTCCAGTCGTCGATGCCGTCCACGCTTGGCGGTGATGCCGACACCGTGGTGAGCGTGCGGCCCTTGCTCGGCGAGAACCACACGAAGTCCGTGCTCGCCGTCGCTGGCGCATCCGTCTCGATCTCGGGGCCGGAGCTCCCGGTCTCCTTGCGCTCGGCCCGACGCACGCGCTTGGCCTCCTGCTTGGCCTTCCGTTGATCTTCCTTCCGTCGCCGGTCTCCCCGGTACATCGCCGGACGTGCCATCAAGCAATCCCCCTGGCCGCCCCCTGGTCGGGGCAGGCCGGCCCTACATCACCGGGCCGATGATCCACGGCGCGAACTCCTCCTCCCCGACGCCCGACAGCTCGCTGCTGGTCCGCTTGCCGGAGGCGACGGCGATCACCTCCTCGAAGATCTGACGCCCCACCTCGGGCAGGGGCGTCCCCTCGAGGATCACGCCGCAGTTGATGTCCATATCCTCTTCCAAGTGCCGGTACATGAGGCTGTTGGTCGCGAGCTTGATGGACGGTACCGGCTTGCAGCCGAACACCGAGCCGCGCCCGGTGGTGAAGCAGATGACGTTGCATCCGCCGGCGACGAGCCCGGTGATCGACACCGGATCGTGGCCGGGCGTGTCCATGAACACGAAGCCGCGCGTCGTGATCGGCTCGCCGTACAGGAACACGTCCATCATCGGCGTCGTGCCGCCCTTGCTCACCCCGCCGAGCGATTTCTCGAAGACGGTGGTGAGGCCTCCCGCCTTGTTGCCCGGCGCCGGATTGTTGTCCATGGCCTCGATGCCGCGGCAGTACCACTCCCACCACGTGTAGCGATCGATGAGCTTCTTGGCCACGCCCTCGTTGATCGCACGACGGATCAGGAGGTGCTCGGCCCCGTAGATCTCCGGCGTCTCCGCGAGCACGCCCGTGCCCCCGTAGCGCACCAGCTCGTCCACCGCCCAGCCCAGCGCCGGGTTGGCGGTGATGCCCGATGCGCCATCCGACCCGCCGCAGTTGGTGGCGAGCGTGATCTCCGAAATGGGCTGTCGACTCCGGCGCGCCTCGTTCGCGACGGGCAGGAGCTTCGCCACCTCGGCCGCGGCGCGATCGACGGTCTTGCGGATGCCGCCCGTCTCCTGGATGTTCACCACGAACGGCCGGCGCTCGGGATGCCCGGGCACGGCCATCCGTTGCTTGTCGACCATGACCGCGGCCTGGTTCACCTCGCAGCCCAGTCCGATCAGGATGTAGGCGGCGACGTTCGGGTGCTTCGCGTAACCGGCGAGCACGCGCTGGAGCGCCAGGTGGTCCTCGCCGAAGAGCTTCGTGCCACAACCCGACTTGTGCGTGATGGCGAGGACGCCGTCGACGTTCGGGAAGTCGCGGCTGACGTCGCGGAACTTGTCCTTGACGAACTGGCTGACGCTCGCCGAGCAGTTCACGCCAGAGATCACCGCCACGTAGTTGCGCGTGCCGACCCGGCCGTCCTCGCGCCGGTAGCCGTCGAAGAAGCGCATGCGCTCGGGCGGATAGTGATCGACGGGACGCACGTCGGTGCAGAACTCGTACTCCTGGTGGAGCTCGCCCACGGCCAGATTGTGCGTGTGGACGTGGTCGCCTACGGCGATGTCAGCCGTCGCGAAGCCGATCACTTGTCCGTAGCGCCGCACCGCCTCGCCGACGCGCTTCTCGTGCCGCGCCACCTTGTGGCCGGGCCGGACGTCCTGCCGGACCTCGATGCGCGCCCCGCCGTCCTCGAGCGTCGCGCCAGACGGGATCTCCCGCTTGGCGATCGCGACGTCGTCCTCGGGCTTCAGGACGATGGCGAGCTCAGTGAGCGCGTATGTGGACACCGTTCACTCTCCGTCCCCCGACATTACCCTCCGGTGCCTCCGTTTGGCAAGCGAGCCGCGCGTCGGACGGCGACACCGGGCCGATTGACGCGCCCCAGCGAAGCCACTACACTCCGCCCCATGATCACGGTCGATCGCTCGACTGCCGTCAACGGACTTCGCCTCCACTACGTCGAATGGGGCGACGCGTCGGCGCCACCCGTCGTGCTCTTGCACGGCATCACGGGTCACGCGCGAACGTGGGATCGCCTCGCCGCCGAGCTGGCTCCCGCGCGCCGGATCATCGCGCTCGACCAGCGCGGCCATGGCGACAGCGAGGCGGCGCCGGACGGCGACTACCGCGTGGCGGCGATGGCCGACGATCTCGCCGCCTTCGTCGATCAGCTCGGGCTCTCGCGCTTCGCGTTGCTCGGGCTCTCGATGGGCGGTCGCGTCGCGATCGCCTACGCCGGCGACCATGCGGATCGGCTCGAGCGACTTCTCATCGTGGACATCGGCCCCGACATCCACCTGGCCGGCCTCGAGCGCGTGCGCGGCATGATGGCCGGGGCGCCGGAGCGCATCGAGTCGGAAGCCGACGCCCTCGAGTACATTCGCCGGGCCAATCCCCTGTACGACGCGGCCGAGCTCCAGCGCCGCGTCACCCATGGCCTCAAGCGAGGGCCCGACGGTGCACTCACCTGGAAGTACGACAAGGCGCTCCGCGACATGATGCGAGACGGAGGCCGCCGAGACACGGTCGACCTCTGGACTCCGCTCGCGCGCATCGCGTGTCCCACGCTGCTCGTCCGCGGCGCGTTGAGCGACATCCTCTCTCCGGACACGACGAAGCGAATGCTCGAACGCCTTCCCGCCGCGCGCCTGGCGGAGATCGCGGGCGCCGGCCACTCGGTGCCGGGAGACAAGCCCGAGTCCTTCGCCCGAGCCGTGAAGGCTTTCCTCGACGAAGAGAAGATCCGCTAGGACCCGGCGAGTCACTCCCGGGCGCGACGCGCCCGCGCCGAGGCCGCGCGCATCTGCTGCATCGCCCGCGTCTCCTGGTCGGCGTAGCGCTCCTCGCGCCAGGGATCGCCCCGCAGGTGATACCCGTTGACCTCCCAGAAGCCGGGCGTGGTCATGTCGAGGAACTCGAACCCGCGGAGCCACTTCGCGCTCTTCCAGAAGTAGAGCTTGGGCACGACCAGCCGGAGCGGTCCGCCGTGATCGGGCGTGAGCGGCGTGCCGTCGTGTGCGAGGGCGAGGATGACGTCGTCGTCGACCAGCTCCTGGAGCGTCAGGTTCGTCGTGTAGTCGGGATCGGCGTGGACGAGCACCGACCGCGCCTGGGGTTTCAGGCGCACGCGCGTCATGATCTCGCGCACGGGCACGCCCTCGAACCGGTTGTCGAGCCGCGACCACCGCGTGACGCAGTGGATGTCGCAGACGACCCCGGCCCGCGGCAGGGCCTGGAACTCCTCCCAGGTCCACCGCACCTCCTCCTCCACGAGTCCGAAGCAGCGAAAGCTCCAGCGTCTGGGATCGAAGCGCGGCGTGAGCCCGTAGGTCAGCACCGGCCACCGGGTCGTGAGCACCTGCCCGGGCGGCGTGCGCCGGGCTCGCTCGCCGGATCTCTCGTTCATGTGGCGTCAGGTCTCCGTTGCGCCCAGCGCTATCCGCCGACGAAGCGGTAGCCCTGGCCGTGGGCGGTGAGGATGTGCTCGGGATGCTCGGGGTCGCGCTCGAACTTCTGCCGCAGTCGCAGGATGTGCGTATCCACGGTCCGGGTGGTCGGGTACTGATCGCACCCCCACACCTCGTCGAGCAGGCGATCGCGCGTGATCACCTCGCCCTGATGCTCGACCAGGTAGCGGAGGAGGTCGAACTCCTTGCGCGTGAGCCGCACTTCCCGCCCCGTCTTCCATACCTGGCGGCCGCGCAGGCGAAGGCGCACGTCCCCGAACGCGAACTCCTCGAACTTCTGGCGAGGTCCGGGACGCCGCAGGACTGCACGGATCCGGGCGAGCAGCTCCCGGAGCCCGAACGGCTTGGTGACGTAGTCGTCCGCTCCCAGCTCGAGGCCGGTGACGCGATCGCCCTCCTCGCCCCGGGCCGTCAGCATGATCACGGGGATGTCGAGCCCTCGGCTGCGAAGCTGCCGGCACACGTCCCAGCCGCTCATCCCCGGCATCATGATGTCGAGCAGGATCAGGTCGGGCGCCTCCGACAGGGCCAGCTCGAGCCCGCGTCGGCCATCCTGGGCCGACAGCGTCTGGTAGCCCTCGAAGCGCAGGTTGTCCTCGAGGCCGCGAATCATCTCCGGCTCGTCGTCGACGATCAGAATCCTCGGCATGGGCGGCTCAGTGATGCACGGGAATGTGGAGCGTGAAGCGGCTCCCCTCGCCGAGCCGGCTCTCGACGCTCACCCGACCGCCGTGGGCCTCGACGATGTGCTTGACCAGCGCCAGACCCACCCCGCTGCCCCGGCGACCCTGGGTCTCACTTCGTCCGATGCGGTAGAACTTCTCGAAGATTCGCTGCGTCTCGGCGGCCGGGATGCCCACGCCCTCGTCGGCGACCTCGAGGCACAGTGTGCTCTCCTGCGCCTCGAGCCGGGCGGATACGCGGAGCCGCCGCCGCTCCCCCGAGTACTTGATGGCGTTGTCGATCAGGTTGGCCAGGGCCTGCTGGATGGCCGCCGCATCGAGCGGCACGTCGGGCAGGTCGGGCGCGATCTCGACGTCGACCTTGAATCCCTGCTGGGCGAGCGGATATCGGAACGCCTCGACCACCTCGTGCACGATCGGCTCCACGGCGGCGGGCGCGAGATCGTAGTGCTGGCGCCCGCCCTCGATACGCGAGAAATCCAGCACGTTGTCGATGAGCCGCGTGAGTCGCTCGCTCTCGCGCGTGATGACGCCGTAGTATTCGCGCCGGCTCCGCTCGTCGGGCACGCGGTTCAGCTCGAGCGTCTCGGCGAACATGCGGATCAGCGACAGCGGCGTCTTGAGGTCGTGGGAGACGTTGGCGACGAAATCCGACTTGAGGCGCGCCATTTCGGACTCGCGCCGCACCAGGCGATAGGTGGCGCCCAGGCCGAGCACGATCACGACCAGCAGGAGCGCGAACGCGGACATGAACAGCACGCGCTGCCGCCGCATCGCGTCCTGCGGGCCGGTGCCCTCGGGCTGATACAGCGCCACGCGCCAGGCCGGCAGCGCCTCGCCGAGCGCCACCGTCAACACGCGCTCGGCGCCGGCGATCGGGCCGGACGCGTAGACCGGACGTCCCGCCGTGTCCAGGATGGCGAGCATGCTCTTGCCCTCGAGGCCGCCGAGCGCTTTCTCCAGCACGTCGCGGCGGAGGACTTCCTCGTTGCGGCCGAGGGCGACCAGCACCGGCCCGCGCACGGTGCCGGGCATGACCGCGGCCAGCACGACCTGGCCGCCGACCACGAAGTGCCGCCGGCCGCCCCGCTCCCAGAACCCCTGCGAGATCTCCGCGAGGAGCGCGGCGAAGATGCCGCCGTCGTCTCCGCGCAGCTCCCGTGGATAGAGGAGGCGGCCCTGCCGATCGAACAGGTACACGCGGTCGAACAGCGGCGTCTTGAGCTTCCACGCGTCCACCCGTTCCGGGAGCAGCTCGGGGCGAAATCCGGGGTCGAGGACGAGAGCGCTCAGCGCGCTCAAGCACTCCTCCTCGTTCTTGAGCACGGCCATCTCGACCTTCTCGGCGGCCATGGTGACCATGTCGCGCGCTTGCTCGCGAAAGAGCAGCTCGGACGTGGCCGCCCACTGGCGCAGGGACAGATATCCCAGCACCGCCAGGACGGCGGTGGCGACGATGACCGCGCCGAAAACGAGGACGCCGAACCGCTTCACATCCGGCGCGTCAGGGCTCGGCGAGCAGCGTCCGGATCATCTCCTCCTGCTCCCGATAGGCGCCCTCACCCACGTGCGTGAAGCGAACCAGCCCTTTCTTGTCGACGATCACGGCCGACGGCCACGCCCAGCTGGCGTACCGGCGCCAGATCGCGAAGTCGTTGTCCTGCACGACGGGGTAGCGCACACCGAGCTCGCGCGTCGCCGCCACGACCTTCTCGTACGGCTTCTCCCAGAAGAACTCGGGCGAGTGGACCCCCACGATCGTCAACCCCTCCCGTTCGTACCGTGCGTGCCAGTCCCGCAACTGCGGGATCACGTTCTTGCAGTTGTATCAGCCGTACGTCCAGAATTCCACGAACACCACGCGCCCGCGCAGCTTGGCGAGCGTCAATGGCTCGCTGTTGATCCAGGGGCCGCCCGTGATCTCCGGCGCGGCCTGCCCGATCCGCATCCCGCGCTGCGCGGGGACCGAGGTCGGCAGGGCCAGAAGCGTCGTCGCTGCCAGGAGGGTTCCCAGCCCTAACCATCGCCACCGTCTCATCCTGGTCTCCCCCGGGGCTGCCATCCTCGCTTCGACGCTCACCCCCGGGCACTGTAGCAGCCACCCGAGCGCCCCTGTGTCACCGCCCTGTCAATTCTGATGGGCGCGGAGAGGTTGGAGGCCCTGAATGGAGCCCCTATAATGACCGTGACGCGACGTGCGGCGACCGGCGCGACGGAGGCGGTGAACGACCGCGGCGGCCGGGTCCCCGCCGGCGCGGCGAGGAGGAAGGACGGAGCGGATGAGCGATGACCGGAAGCTCGCGATGTTCATCGACTTCGAGAACATCGTCCGGGGTGTGAAGGAGGCGCAATACAAGGGGTTCGAGATCAAGCTCGTGCTCGAGCGGCTGGTCGAGAAGGGCAAGATCATGGTGAAGCGCGCGTACGCGGACTGGAATCGGTACACCGAGTACAAGCGCCCCTTTCACGAGCACGCCATCGAACTGATCGACGTCCCCCAGAGCCGCTACAGCGGGAAGAACTCGGCGGACATCCGGATGGTCGTGGACGCCATGGACCTCGCCTACTCGAAGCAGCACATGGATACCTTCGCGCTGGTGTCGGGCGACTCGGACTTCTCGCCACTGGTGTCGAAGCTCAGGGAGAACGATCGCTACGTCATCGGGCTCGGCGTGAAGTCGTCGTCGTCGGAGCTGCTCGTCGGCAACTGCGACGAGTTCATCTTCTACGAGGATCTGATCCGCGAGTCGAAGAAGACGACGGCGCTGCGCGGGCTGCCGGAGAAGAAGGCCGAGGCGTTCGCCCAGCTCATCGACGCGGTCCAGGCGCTCCAGCGGGAAAACAAGGACACCCTCTGGGGGTCCATGGTCAAGCAGACGATGATCAGGAAGAATCCCGCGTTCAACGAGTCCTACTACGGCTACTCGACGTTCTCGAAACTCCTCGAGGAGGCGGCCAAGCAGCGGATCCTCACGCTCGAGCGGGACGCGAAGAGCGGCACGTACATCATCACGTCGATCGAGGAGGGCCGCGCGGCGTAAAACGTCGGAGGGGGCCTCGTCAGTGGCGGCGCGTGATCAGGATCACCTTGCCGCTGTCGCTCACCAGGATCGTCACGATCCAGCTTGCGATGCTCACGACCAGGGCGCCGAGGATGGCCGCCCAGAAGCCGTCCACGTGAAAGCCTCGCACGAGCGAGGCCACCAGCCACAGGCAGAGTCCGTTCAGCACGAGAATGAAGAGCCCGAGAGTGACGAGCGTGATGGGAAGCGTCAGGATGAGCAGCACGGGGCGCACGACCGCGTTCACGAGCCCGAGGAGCAGGCCCGCCGCGATCGCCGGAAGCACGCCGTCGAGCCGGATGCCGGAGACGAGGGACGCCGCCAGGATGATGGCGAGAACGTTGACGACGACCCGGAGGAAGAAGCCCACGCGCACGGCCCTCGACGCTCGAGTCTACTCCACGCGCCGCGCAGAGGAGGCCGCATGAGACGCGTAGCGACGGCGCTCCTCCTGATCGCGGTCCTGTCCGTCGCCGGGGCGCGCGCACAGGAGGCCCCGAAGTTCACGGTGAATCCCGTGATGGCGCGGGGGCCCGCCGACGCGCCGGTGACGATCGTCGAGTTCTCCGACTACCAGTGACCGCATTGCAAGCGCGTCCAGCAGGTGCTGGGCAGGATCATCGCGGAGTACCCGGGGAAGGTGCGCCTCGTCTTCAAGGACTTCCCGCTCGCCTCGCACGAGGGAGCGCTGCCTGCCGCCGAGGCCGCGCGTTGCGCCGGGGACCTCGGCCGGTTCTGGGAGTATCACGACCTGCTCTTCGTCGCTCAGCCGTCCTTCGCGAGGGCCGACCTGGTGGGCTACGCGTCGCGCCTCGGGCTGCCGGTCGACCGGTTCACCACGTGTCTCGATGGCGGCCAGCATCGCCAGGCGGTCAGGGCGGACCTGGCCGAGGGGCGCGCCGCGGGCGTGCGCGGGACGCCCACGTTCTTCGTCAACGGCGAGCGCATGGTGGGAGCGCGCCCCTTCGAGGCATTCCGCGCGGCGATCGAGCAGGCCCTGAACGGCACCGCGCCGCGCGAGCCCAAGAACCCGTAGCCGGCCACCCGGTCCCGCGGTCGGTAAGCTGATCGCGATCGCTCAAGCGGGTTCCGGGGCGACGCGAACCAACCGCTTGCCGATGTTGTCCCCGCCGAGCAGGCCGATCAGTGCGCGCGGCGCGTGCTCCAGGCCGTCGAGGATGTCCTCCCGGATCTTGAGCCGGCCGTCGGCGATCCACCGCGCCAGCGCGTCCTCCGCCACGCGCCGGCGCGCGTAGTAGTCCATCACGATGAATCCCTCCATCCGGAGGCGCTTCACGACCAGCAGCCCCGGCACGCCCCGGGGACCCGGGCCGGGGCTCCCCGTGTCGTACTGGGACACTGCGCCGCAGCAGACCACGCGGCCGCCGTCGCGCATCGAGAACAGCGCGGCTTCGAGGACGGCGCCGCCGACGTTGTCGAAATACACGTCGACGCCCCCGGGAGCGGCCTGGCGAAGCTCGCGCCCTAGATCAGCCGTCTTGTAGTTGAGCGCCGCATCGAAGCCCAGGTCACCGGTGAGCCAGCGGCATTTGTCCTCCGACCCGGCCAGGCCGACCACGCGACAACCGGCGACCCTCGCGATCTGTCCGGCCACGGAGCCCACTGCGCCCGCCGCGGCCGAGACCAGGACGGTCTCGCCTGGACGGGGCCGCCCGACATCGAGCAGGCCAAAGTACGCTGTGAGGCTCGTCACGCCAAGTCCGCTCAAAATCATCGAAAGCGGCTTCCGCTTCTCGACCCGGTGAAGGGCCCTCGCCGGCGCTGCGGCAAAGTCCTGCCACCCGGCGGCGCCCTCGACGATGTCGCCGGCTCTGAGCGCTGGATCGCGCGACTCGACCACCTCGGCGAGGGTCATCCCGCGCATCACACCGCCCGGCTCCACGGGGTCCGTATACGTCCGCACCGGGCTCATCCAGGCGCGGTTGGCCGCGTCGATCGAGACGTAGAGCGTCCGCGTGAGGACCTCGCCCGGTCCGGGCTGGGGCATCGCCGAACGGCGAAGCTCGAAATCGCTGTCCGCAAGCTGGCCTTTTGGGCGGTCCTTCAGAATCCACTGGCGGTTGACGTCCACGGAGCGGTCCGACCCGGCGCGCGAGTCACCCATCGTTCAGGCCCCCAGAAACTCGAGGACGCGCCGATTGAAGGCCTCGGGCGCGTCGAGGTTCACGAAATGGGTCGCACCCGGCACCTCCCAGATGCACGCCCCGTGGATGGCCTTGCCGAGGAAGCGGGAGCTCTCCACGCACCCGACGTCGCGCTCCCCGTAGACGACAAGCGTCGGGATGCGCAGGGCGCTGAGACCTGGCTCGAGGTCGTACACGGGACGTCGCGGCCCGAGCGTGTGCCGCGCGGTCAGCGCGACGCCGTGCGCGGGGTGGGCGAGAATCATCTGCCGCGCCAGGGTTCGCTGCGCGTCCCCCTGCGCCACGTAGTCGGCGAAGACCTGCCAGGCGAGCGCCGACTCGCAGAACGCCTCGATCCGCTGCTCGGCAGCGCGCGCGAACTCCTCGCAGCGCGCCCGGAATCCGGCCGGATCCTCCGAGCCGACGCCGGTGTCGCAGAGGATGAGCGCCGACACCGCCTCGGGATGGACCAGGGCCAGGTTGAGCGCGATGTTGCCTCCCATCGAGAGCCCACACACGGCGGCGGGCATGGCCCCGAGCGCGCCGAGGAGCGCGTGCGCGTCCTCGACGGAGATGGGCTGCGAATACTGCGCCGGGTCGCGCGGCGCCTCCGAGCGCCCGAAGCCGCGCACGTCGTACGCGATCACGCGGTGGCGCGTCGCGAGCGCCTGGATCTGCGGCGCCCACACGCGCCGTCCGCAGGCGAAGCCGTGAATCAGGAGCAACGGCGAGCCCGCTCCGGCTTCCTCGTAGGCCAGCTGGACGCCGTTGACCGCGACGCGCGGCATCACGCCTCCACCGCCCCCAGGTCGAGCGCGCTCGTCAGCGTGCGCAGCACGAGGAACAGCGTGGCGCGCACGCCCTCGTCGTAGTCGGCCGCCACGGCGTCCTCCCCGTAGAACGCCCCGAGGATGTAGGTCACCAGCGTCGGATGCGGCGAATCGGCCGCGCGGTCGAGCACCGCGGCCACTGGAGTGCCCTGTCGGACCGCATCAGCGCGGGCCGTATCGAGCACGCTCGCCGGGTCGGCGGCAGGGCCGTGATCGAGCCAGTGGCGCGTCTCCTCGTAGGCCGACTGCAGTCTCCCCTCCGCGACCTCGGGAAACGGCTGCCCCAGGCTCCGTTCGAGGATCTTGAAGAGCAGGAAGCAGAGCCCGAAGGCCGCCTGCTGCACGGCCGCATCGTCATTCATCGTCACGCTCTGGGCGAATGCGGCGACGTGCGGTTGCTGCGCGAGGAACGCCTCGGCTTCGGCCTCCACGCGCCCGGGCGGATACGCGCAGAGATCCCGCCAGGCCAGGTCGACGAGCGAGCGATCGATCCCGCGCACGTTCGATCAAACTCCTTGCGGGCTCCGGGGCGTCTCCGGTAAGGTGAACCGCGTTCGGATTCTAGCATGGCGGCAGACGTCCCCCACTCGGCCGTGGCAGCGGCGGGCCTGCTCTCCCTGAGGTCCTGCGTGATGAGTGGTGGGGACTCCGCGCGGTCGAGCGACCGCCGGTCGGGTCAGAGGCACGGATCTTCCCCACGAGGTCGAGCGAGATGACTGTGGAGCACGTGTGGCTTGGGGTCGGCTTCCTGGGGCAGGCGTTCTTCTCCATGCGCTTTCTGGTGCAATGGATCGCGTCCGAGCGCCGGAAGGAAAGCGTGATCCCGATCTCGTTCTGGTTCTTCTCGATCGGCGGCGGCTGCACGCTCCTGATCTACGCCATCTACCGCCTGGACCCCGTCTTCATCCTGGGCCAGGGCGCCGGACTGTTCGTCTACCTCCGCAATCTCTACCTGATTCGTCGCAAGGAGCGCCTCACCGAAGCCCGGACCTGAGAGCCGCACGGCGCGCCATCCGCCGTCGCGCGATCCGAAAGGAGCGATCATGACGCCTTCGATCCGCTGGGGCATTCCGCAGACCCGCGCCGTCCTGATGATCCCCGGCCCCACCGAGTTGCCGTTCCCGGTGATCCAGGCGATGAACCAGCCACCGGCCATCCAGTACGATCTCTCGTTCGACGCCCAGGTGCTCGAGCCCGCGACGCTCGCGCTGCGCGAGATCTTCCAGACGCCGCGGGGCGAGGTCATCGCGATGCCGGGCTCGGGCCGCACGGCCCTCGAGTCCTCGGCCGTCTCGGTCATCGAGCCGGGCGATCGCGTGCTCGTGATCGTGGCCGGCGCCTTCGGCATGCTCATGCGCGAGATCATGACGCGCGTGGGCGCGGAGGTGACGGCGTTCGACGTCGAGGCCGGGCAGCCGATCGACCTCGAGCGGCTCGAGCGCGAGATCGCGCGGGTCCAGCCCAAGGCGGTGACGCTGGTCCACAACGAGACCTCCACGGGCACGACCTATCCCGCGGCGGACGTGGGCCGACTCGTCAAGCGGCACGACGCGCTGTTCATGCTCGACACGGTGTCCTCGCTCGCCGGGATCGACGTGCGCACGGACGAGTGGGGCGTCGACTTCAACATGACGGGGTCGCAGAAGTGCCTGGCCGCTCCGCTCGGCATGGCGATCGCCTCGGTGAGCCCGGCCGGCTGGGAGGCGATGGAGCGCCGCAAGCACAAGGCGTCGTCGTACTCGTACGACCTCCTGCGCTGGAAGGAGCACTGGATTCCGGTCTCGCGTGGCGGCCAGGTCCCGGACGGGTCGCCCCGCCGCCAGCCCGTCTCGATCCCGACGCACCTGACGCAGGCGCTGGCCGCGGCCGCGCGACTCATCCTCGAGGAGGGGCTCGCGCATCGCTTCGCGCGTCACGCCGCCGCCGGCCGCGCCTTCCGCGGCGGCCTCGACGCGATGCGGATCGAGATCTTCGCGCATCCGTCGCTCGCATCGAACACCGTGTCGTGCTTCAAGACGCCGCCGGGCATCGACCCCGGCGCCGTCGTCGCCCACATGCGCGAGCACTACGGCATCCTGATCGGCACCGGCCTCGAGCGGATGCGGACGACGACCCTGCGCGTCGGACACATGGGGATCACGTCGAGCCCCATGTACGTCCTCCCCACGCTGTCCGCCCTCGAGATGACGTTCCGCGACCTCGGGCACAAGACCGAAGCTGGCGCGGGCGTCGCCGCGGCGCAGGCCCTCTTCGCCGAGGCCCGCGCGTGATCGTCGTCCCGGACGACTTCCCGAGCGTCTTCGCGGGAACCGAGGCCGAGGTGCGCGCGAAGACGCTCGGCGCGGTACGCGTGTTCACCGAGCGCGGCGCCGACGACGAGAAGGAGTTGATCCGCCGGATCGACAAGGCGGAGGTTGCGATCAACATCCGCGCGCACGCGCGGTTCAGCGACGTCGTGTTCGACGCGTGCCCCGCCTTGAAGCTCGTCTCCGTGTGGGGCACGGGCACCGACAACATCGACCTGAACGCCGCGGGAATGCGCGGCGTCACCGTCTGCAACACGCCGGGCATCAACGCCTTCGCCGTGGCGGAGCACGCGCTCACGCTGATGCTGGTGGTCGCGCGCAAGGTCACGCTGCTCGACAGAGAAATGCGGGCCGGCAAGTGGCCTCGTGAGATGCTGACGCAGTTACTTGGCAAGACGCTCGGGGTCTTCGGGATGGGCACCATCGGGACGCGCATGGCCCACCTGGGCCGGGCGATCGGCATGAGCGTGCTCGGCTGGAGCGCCCAGGGGGACGACGCGCGCCTGCGGGCCGCGGGCGTCACGCCAGCATCGAAGGAGGAGATCCTGAGGACCGCCGACGTGGTCAGCTTGCACGTGCGCCTCACGACCGAGACGCGTGGGTTCATCGGCCGGAAGGAGCTGGGGCTCATGAAGCCGACGGCGATCCTCGTCAACACCGGTCGCGGCGCGCTCGTCGAACGTGACGCCCTCCTCGCCGCCCTGAAAGATCGTCGGATCATGGGCGCCGGCCTCGACGTCTTCCATCAGGAGCCGGTCGCCACCGACGATCCCATCCTCACGCTGCCCAACGTGGTCTGCTCGCCCCACAATGCCGGTCAGACGCCCGAGGTGATCCGCGATGGGCTCCTGGCCGCCGTCCTGAACGTCGAGCAATTCCTCCAAGGGCACCCTCGCAACCTGGTCGTCGCTCCGATCCGCTGACGGACGGTTCCTCGGAGCAGAGGAGACCCTTCATGACGAGAACGATCGCAGTCGCCGTGCTGCTGTGCCTCGCGAGCCTCCAGGGCCTGACGGCCGAGGCGCAGATGGGTGCCCGAGCGCCGGACATGCGCGGCGTCTGGAATCCCGTCGTCGGGTCGGGTGGCGTCTATCAGATCGATCGGCCCGGCGGCAAGGGCGAGATGGAGATGGCGGTCGTCGGACAGGAGACCGTCGAGGGCAAACCGGCGTACTGGTTCGAGATGGCGATGAGCGATCCGCGGTCGGGCGGACGGATGTTCATCAAACAGCTCATGCTGAAGGACGGCGACCGCGCCGACGTCAAGCGGATGATCCTGCAGGCGGCGGGCCAGCAACCGATGGAGATGCCCGTCACGTTTCCGGGCGCCCCCGAGCCCCAGTCGCGCCAGTCGGCCGACGTCCGCAAGGAGGGCGAGCGCGTCGGCGTCGAGAAGGTCACCACGCCCGCGGGCACGTTCACGTGCGAGCACTACCGGACGAAGGACGGCTCCGCGGACGTCTGGATCGCCGAGAAAGTCGCCCCGTGGGGCCTGGTCAAGATGACGAGCAAGGATGCGAACATGACGCTGGTCCGCGTGCTCACCAACGCGACCAGCAAGGTGACCGGCACGCCGGTGAAGTTCGATCCGGCGGGGATGATGCGCGGGACGAAGTAGGCGGGACGGGCGCGGGCCGGCGATGCCCATCCGCACGGATGCCCATCACGTCGGCCGCGCGTGGATCACGCCGGCCGACCCCGTCGTCGCCGGCGCGTTCGGGACGTGGACGATCACCTACGAGGTCGGCGCGTACGGCTACGACGAGCGCGCGCGACTGAAAATCGCCTCGCGTTTCGCCTCGGACTGGGGCAAGCCGCAGTTCACCGATCCCCGCGCCGCGGAGTACTGCACGGTGCGGCTCGAGAGCCGCTGCGAGACGGCCGTGTCGAGCCTCGCCTTTGAGCCGCGGGGCCAGGTGCGTCCCTGGTTCAAGTGCCTGGTCGCGTCCGTCGCCGACGGGTCGCTCTACCCCGGCGACCGCATCCACGTGACCATCGGCGATCGGAGCGGCGGCGGCCCGGGATCCCGGGCCCAGACGTTCCGCGAGCGCGGGTGCGAGTGGCGGCTCTTCGTGGATCCGTTCGGCACCGAGCTGTACTCCGTGCTCGATCCCTCCCCGACGATCGACGTGGTCGGCGGGTCATTCCACCGGCTCGTCGCGATCGCGCCGACGACGGTGCGGCCCGGCGAACCCTTCGACGCGCTCGTGAAGGCCGAGGACGTCTGGGGCAATCCGTGCGAGCGCTTCGACGGCGCGATCGATCTCGGCGTCGAGGGCGGGGCCGTCGACGGCCTGCCCGCGCGCGTCGCGTGGAAGAGCGGCGAGGTCGCGGTCGCCCGCCTCACCGGGCTCCGCGTCGCGCGCGCCGGCACGGAGACGCGCATCACCGCCGCCCACGACGGCGCCGGCACCGCGTCGAATCTCGTCCGCGCGATCGGCCCGGACGAGGCGAAGACCTTCTGGGGGGATCTGCACGGCCAGACGCGGGCCACGGTCGGCACGGGCACCATCGAGGAGTACTTCGCGTTCGGGCGCGACGTCGCGCTGCTCGACATGATGTGCCATCAGGCCAACGACTTCCAGGTCACCGAGGCGGAGTGGCAGCGCTTGCGCCGGGAGATCGATCGGTTCCACGAGAACGGGCGCTGCGTCATCTTCGTGGGGTACGAGTGGTCGGGCATGACCCCGGGCGGCGGCGACCGGAACGTGATGTACAAGGGGGACGTCGCGTCTCTCCATCGCTCGTCCCACGCAGAGGTGGACGACATGGGCGACGCGGCGACGGACTGCTTCCCCGTCACCGAGCTGTTCCGTCAGTTCGAACGCCGCGACGACGTGCTGCTGATTCCCCACATCGGGGGCCGCTACGCCGACATCGTGGGGTTCCACGACCCCGCCCTCGAGCCGGTCGTCGAGATCTACTCCGACTGGGGACGCTTCGAGTGGCTCGCCGAGGATGCGCTCTCCCGCGGCTACAAGGTGGGCTTCGTCGCCAACTCGGACGGGCACAAGGGGCGCCCCGGGGCGAGCCATCCCGGCGCGTCCACGTTCGGCGCGTACGGCGGCCTCACGTGCGTCGCGGCCGAATCGCTCACGCGCGAGGCGATCTTCGAGGCGATCCGCCAGCGCCGATGCTACGCGGTCACGGCGGCCCAGCGGATTCACGTCGAGGTGTCCGCGAACGGCCTGCCCATGGGGGCCGAGGGCCGCACGACCGGCCCGGTGGCGATCCGCGGTCGCGTCGTGGGCACCGGGCCGATCGAGCGCGTTGACGTCTTCCGCGGACTCGACATCCTGGCCACGAGGACGCCCTACTCGCGCGCGTCGTTCGAGGGGTCGCGTCGCTACCGCGTGGCCTGGGCCGGCTCCCGCGTCCGCGGTCGGGATCGGCTCACGACGTGGGACGGCGTCGTCGAGGTGTCGGGCGGCCGCATCGACGACGCGGTGACGTTCGCCATGGAGAATCCCGAGAAAGGCATCGTCGAGCGCACCGCGTCGCGCGTGCGGTTCATCTCGAACACGACCGGCGACGACGACGGCCTCGACCTGACGCTCGATGCGCCGGCCGACGCCGTGATCCGGTTCCGGTCGCCGGTGATCGATCTCGACGTGCGGCTGGCCGACCTCGAGAGCGGGGCCACGCTCACCTCCCCCGCGGGCGGCATCGATCTGCGGGTGTTCCTGCGACGGCTTCCCGCGCGCGATCACTCGCGCGACGTCCGCTTCGACCACGTCGACCAGACGCCGCCCGCCGGCGGATGCCACGCGTACTGGATTCGCGCGACGCAGGAAGACGGCGCGCAGGCCTGGACCAGCCCGGTCTACCTGTCCTCGGAGTAGGCCCCCGCGGAATCTCAAGATCGCTGCACTTTGGCCCGGCCCCGCGGTATCCTCGGGACCGAGCGGGCCGGCCGGGCTCGCGACCTCGAACGGCCTGGAGCACAAGAAAGGACGGCACACATGGAGCCACTGGACAGGACCTCGGCGTTTCCGACTTCCGTGGCCGCGGCCGAGCGAGTCACGACGTTCCTCCGGTCCGTGTACGGGTGGATGTGCGCCGGGCTCGCCATCACGGCGGTCGTGGCGTACATGATCGCCACGTCGCCCGCGCTCATCGGCGCGCTCGTCTCGAACCACCTGCTGTTCCTGGCGCTCTTCCTCGTCCAGCTCGGCGTGGTCTTCTTCCTGTCGGCGCGGGTCGATCGGATCGCGCCCGGGACGGCGACGCTCTTGTTCGTCGCCTACTCGGCGCTGACCGGCATCACCTTCTCCGTCATCCTCGTCGCGTACACCGGCGCGTCGATCGCGAGCACGTTCATGGTGACGGCCGGGATGTTCGGGGCGCTCGCGCTGTACGGGACCACGACCTCGCGCAGCCTGGCCGGTGTGGGCCAGTTCGTGTTCATGGGGCTGATCGGGCTGGTCCTGGCCTCGGTCGTGGGGATGTTCTGGAGGAACGCCGCGCTGGAGTTCCTGATCTCGGTTGTCGGCGTCATCGTCTTCACCGGGCTCACGGCCTGGGACGCCCAGCGCCTGAAGCAGATGGCGACGGCGGTCCCCGAGAGCCAGCTCGGCTCCTACGCCATCCTCGGGGCGCTGTCCCTCTACCTCAACTTCATCAACCTGTTCCTGTTCCTGCTCCGCTTCATGGGTGGCCGCCGCGACTGACGCGGCGCGGGCGATCGTTGGCGAGCCGGGAGGCGTGACCCGGGTGCCCGCCCTCGCGGGCGGGCCGTCGGGACGGGCGGCCGGCCCGGGCGATCAGGAGCGAAGCTGGCGCAGGGTCTCCGCGTGGGCGCGCCGGATGGACGCCGGCAGGCGAGCGCCGAACTGATCGTAGAAACCGCCGAGATCCTCGAGGGCCTGCCGCCATTCGCCACTGTCGACGCGGAGGGCCGCCTCGAGGCGTGACGTCGGCACATCGAGACCGCCGACATCGAGCGCGCCGGGCGCCGGCACCGCCCCGATGGGCGTCTCGACCGCCTTGCCGCCGCCCCGGATGCGCTCCACGATCCACGTGAGGATGCGGACGTTCTCGCCGTAGCCCGGCCACAGGAACGTGCCGTCGTCGTCGCGGCGGAACCAGTTCACGCGGAAGATCCGGGGCGGCGTCTTGATGCGCGGCTCCATCGAGAGCCAGTGGGCGAAGTAGTCCGCCATGTTGTAGCCGCAGAACGGGATCATCGCCATCGGATCGCGCCGCACCACGCCCACCTGCCCCGTGATCGCCGCGGTGGTCTCGGTGCTCATGGCGGAGCCGAGGAACACGCCGTGCGTCCAGTCGAAGGCCTCGAACACGAGCGGGATCACGCGGGTCCGGCGCGAGCCGAAGATGAATCCGGAGATCGGCACGCCCTCGGGATCCTCCCAGTTGGGCGCGATGGACGGGCACTGCGACGCGGGCACCGTGAAGCGCGAGTTGGGGTGCGCGGCCGGTCCGCTGGCGCGCTGCCAGGGCCGGCCCTGCCAGTCGACGAGCCCCTCGGGCGCGGTCGGGGTCAGCCCCTCCCACCAGGGCTCACGAGCGGGCGTCATGGCCACGTTGGTGAAGATCGTGTTCGAGCGCACCATGGCCGTGCCGCTCGGATTCGTCTTCGGGCTGGTGTTCGGCGCGACGCCGAAGAAGCCGCGCTCGGGGTTGATGGCGCGAAGCTGACCCTGGCCGTCCACGTGGATCCACGCGATGTCGTCGCCGAGCGTCCACACGCGGTACCCGGGGAGCTGCGAGACCACCATGGCCAGGTTCGTCTTGCCCGACGCGCTCGGCATCGCCGCCGCGAGGTACGTCACGTGGCCGTCGGGGTCCTCGACGCCCAGGATCAGCATGTGCTCGGCGAGCCAACCCTCCTGGCGCGCCTGCGCGGAGCCGATCCTGAGCGCGTGGCATTTCTTGCCGAGCAGCGCGTTGCCGCCGTAGCCCGAGCCGACGCTCCAGATCAGCTTCTCGTCGGGGAAGTGCAGGATGAGCCGATGGTCCGGGGATAGATCGCCGATCGAGTGCAGCCCGGCGACGAAGTCGTCGTCGCTGCGCATGTGCTGGATCGCGACCTGCCCCACGCGCGTCATCAGGTGCATGCTCGCCGCCACGTAGGGGCTGTCGGTCACCATCACGCCGACGCGCGAGAGCGTCGAGCCCGCCGGCCCCATGAGATAGGGGATCGCGTACAGCGTCCGCCCGCGCATCGCGCCGCTGAAGTAGCCGCGCGCCCGTGCCTTGGCGTCGTCGGGCGCCATCCAGTTGTTCGTGGGCCCGGCGTCGTCCTTCACCGGGGTGCAGATGAAGGTGAGCTGCTCGGTGCGCGCGACATCCGATGGATGGCTCCGATGCAGGAAGCAGCCGGGATACGTGGCCTGGTTCAACTCGATCAGCGTGCCGTCGCGCAGCATCCCCTCGACGAGACCGTCGTACTCCGCCTTCGACCCGTCGCACCACACGACGCGATCGGGGCGGGCCAGCCCCGCGGCGTCGTTCACCCACTTCTCGACCTTGCTCGTCACGGCCATGTCGGTCTCCTTCCGCCCTCAGGGGCCTGGCTGTCGGGTGTCGAGCGCATCGCGATCAGTGGGACATGAACACCGGGATGGTGATCTGGCGCAGCATGTGGCGCGTCGCCCCGCCCAGCACGAACTCGCCCAGCCGCGAGTGTCCGTACGCGCCCATCACGATGAGGTCGGCGCTCATGTCGAAGGCGTGCGACAGGAGCGCGTCGTCGACGCGCACGTCCTCCGCCACGATGGTCTCCGCCTCCGCCCGGACGCCGTGGCGGGCGAGGTGCAGCGCGATGTCGGCGCCCGGCAACGGGCCGTGGCCCGCGAGGCCGCCGTGCGGGTTCACCGAGACCACGCGCACGCTCGACGCGCGCTCCAGCAGGGGCAGCGCGTCGTTGACGGCGCGCGTCGCCTCGCGGCTCGCGTTCCAGGCGACCATCACGCGCTCGCCGAGCGTCTTGAAGGCGCCCGCGTAGGGCACGACGATGACGGGCCGCCCCGAGCCCAGGATGATCTGCTCGGGCAGGTCGGGGTCGGTGACCGGGTTGTCCGGATCCACCTGTCCGACGATGGCCAGGTCCGCGTACCGGGTGTGCAAGCTCGCGATCTCGCCGACGTCGCCCTCGACGGCGCGCCATTCCGCCGCCACGGCGCCGCCGGCGCCGCGGAGCCGCTGATCGAAGACGGCCTTGGCCTGCTCGGCGCTCTCGCGTCCCGCGCGCGACAGCATCTCGAGCACCTGTGGCGGGAATTCGGCGAGGACGGACGGTCTGAGCGCGGGGGACTCCCCGACGTAGAGCCCGGTCAGGTGCGCGCCGAACGCGCTCGCGAGGGAGAGGGCGAGATCGATGCGCAGCGCCGCGCTCGCCGCTTCATCGACCAGCACCAACAGGTTCTTGTAGGCCATCGTGTCTCCTCGGGGCGCGCGATCGGCCGGGAGCCCGCCGCGCGCAGTGCTGGCGTGCGCGCGGCGTGATCCCGTCCGCGTCTGCCTGGATCTAGACGAGCGATTCCCTCAACACCTCGGCGGGATGCTTGGCGCGACGCCCCGCGAGGTGCTGGATCTGCTGCCGGCAGGAGATCCCAGGGGCCACGACCTCGGTGCCAGCGTCCGCAGCCTTGACGGCCGGGGCGAGCCGGCGATTGCCGAGGGTGACCGAGACGTCATAGTGCTCCGCCTCGAAACCGAACGACCCGGCCATGCCGCAGCAGCCCGAGTCCACCTCGCTCACCTCGAAGCCGGCCCACCGGAGCGCGGCCACCGTGGCGCCCGTGCCGACCATGGCCTTCTGATGGCAGTGGCCGTGGAGCAGCGCGCGCCGCAACGGCGCCTCGCCGTTCCTGAAGGCGAGGCGCAGACCGCGCCCGCGCTCGCGAACCAGGAACTCCTCGAGCAGGAGACTCGCGCGCGCGACCTGCCGCGCCTCCTCGGTGCGCACCAGCTCGACGTACTCGTCGCGCAGAGTGAGCAGGCACGACGGCTCGAGGCCGACGATCGGCACGCCGCGGGCTGCGAGCGGGGCGAGCCGGGCCACGTTCCACTCGGCGTGGGCCTTCGCCTCGCCGAGCATGCCTTTCGAGATGAGGGGACGGCCGCAACATTTCTTGTCGACGAGCTGGACGCGATACCCCGCCGCCTCGAGCAGCTCGACGGCCGCCCGGCCCACCTCCGGCGCGTTGTACGTCACGAACGTGTCCGCGAAGAGGGCCACCGGTCCGCGCGGGGCCTCCCGCGGCGGCTTCCGGCGATCGAACCACGCCGTGAAGGTCTCGCCCGCGAAGGCGGGCAACGGCCGGCGACGGTCGATGCCGAGGAGCTTCTCCATGAGCAGGCGATTCGGCCGCGAGCCCGCGATCCAGTTCGACAGCGGCGCGAAGGCCGAGCCGAGGCGCGACAAGGCGGCGATCTTGCCGAAGAACCGGTTGCGAACGGGCAGGCCGTTGACCTGGTGGTAGTGGTGCAGGAACTCGTACTTCATCTTCGCCATGTCCACGTTGGACGGACACTCGGCCTTGCAGCCCTTGCACTCGAGGCAGAGGTCCATGACCTCGTAGAGTCGGCGGCTCGCGAAGTCGGTGGCCGGCACCTTGCCCGACAGGACGGCGCGCAGCGCATTGGCGCGGCCTCGCGTCGAGTGCTCCTCGTCCTTGGTGGCCATGTAGGACGGGCACATCGTGCCTTCGAGCTTCTTCCGGCACACGCCCACGCCGTTGCACATCTCGACCGCCGCGGCGAAACCGCCCTGGGCGGAGAAGTCGAGCAGGGTCTCGGGCTCCCACGTCTTGTAGGTCGGACCGTAGCGGAGGTGCTCGGTGACCCCGGGGCTCGCGACGATGTTGCCGGGGTTCAGGACGTTCTTCGGATCGAAGGCCGCCTTCAGCTCGCGGAACGCCTGGAACACCGTGGGCCCGAAGACGCGCTCGAGGAAGGGGCTGCGCGCGCGGCCGTCGCCGTGCTCGCTCGAGATCGCGCCGCCGTACTCGAGCACGAGGTCGAAGATCTCCGCGGCCATGGTCTCGACCTGGCGGAGCCCCCGTTCCGTCTTGAGATTGATGACGGGCCGGATGTGCAGGCAGCCGACCGAGCAGTGCCCGTAGTACGCGGCGTCCGCGCCGTGCTTCGCCATGATGTCGCGAAACCGCGGCACGAACTCCGGCAAGTGCTTGGGGTCGACCGCGGTGTCCTCGATGAAGGCGATCGGCTTGGACTCCCCCTTCATGCCGAGGAGAAGCCCGAGGCCCGCCTTCCGGAGCTTCCAGATCGATTGCTGCTCGCCCGCATCGTAGGCCACGTGCGCGGCGTAGCCGAATCGGTCGCGGGCCCGCCGAGCTTCGAGCGTCTCGATCCGGTCCTTCACCTCGCCGTCCGTCTCCCCCGCGTACTCGACGATCAGGATGGCCGCGGGATCGCCCTGGACGAACCCCATGCGCGCCGACTGCTCGATGTTGTTGCGCGCCAGATCGAGGATCATCTTGTCGGTCAGCTCGACCGCGTAGGGTCCCGTCTCGAGAATGGCCTGGGAGGACTCGAGCGCCTCCTGCATGTCGCGGTAATGGATGACGTCGACGGCCGTCTTCTTCGGCCGGCGCACGAGCCGCATCCGCGCCTCGACGATGGTGAGGAGGGTGCCCTCGGACCCCACGACGAGGCGGGCCATGTTGAGCGGCCCCTCGCGCACGAGCTGATCCAGGCTGTAGCCGCACACGCGCCGCCAGTGCCGCGGATACCGGTCCCTGATGTCGCCCTCGTAGGTGTCCCGGATCCGGGCGACCTCGCGATAGATCTGACCCTCGAGGCCTGGCGCCTGCATCTTGGCCCGGAACGTCTCGGGCGTCACTTCACCGAACACCGCGCGACTGCCGTCGGCGAGAATGGTGTCGATCTCGACCACGTGCTCGATCGTGAGCCCGTAGGCGATCGAGTGCGAGCCGCCGGAATTGTTGCCGAGCATCCCGCCGATGGTGGCGCGGTTCGAGGTCGACGTGTCCGGGCCGAACAGCAACCCGCGCGGCCGCACGTGGTGGTTCAGCTCGTCCTGCACCAGGCCCGGCTGGACGCGCGCCCACAGCTCGTCCTCGTTGACCTCGAGGACCTGGTTCATGTACCGCGAGAAGTCGAGCACGACCGCGTGATTGACCGTCTGGCCTGTCAGCGACGTGCCGCCGCCCCGCGACAGCAGCGGGGCGCCGAGCCGGTTGGCCGTCTCGACGACGGCCTGGACGTCGCCGGCGTGGCGCGGAATGACGACGCCGATCGGCTCCATCTGATACATCGACGCATCGGTCGAGTAGAGGAGCCGCGAGTAGGTGTCGAACCGCACATCGCCCTCGACGTGGCGAGACAGCTCGCGCTCGAGGTCGTGCATGGGCGGATTATACTATGCCGATGCGACGGGTCCTGATCGCGTTTCTCCTCTGGCTGTGGGCAGTTCCGGCGGTGGGCGCGCCGTCCGCGCCGGCGTTCACGGTCCGGCTCATCGACAGCGGGCGCACCTTCGACTCGCGCTCCTTGATCGGCAAGAAGGTGCTCGTCGTTCGCTTCCAGGCGTCCTGGTGCGACGTGTGCGCCGAGGAGGCGCCGGGGCTCGAGCGAACCTGGCTCAAGTATCGTCCGGCCGGCGTCGAAATGGTCGGCATCATGGTCGAGGACACTCTGGCAGACGCGCGCCGCTTTCTCGAGGCCCACGGCGCGACGTACCCGGCCGGTCTCGACCCGCGTCTCCTCATCGCCAACCGATTCAAGGCCAAGGGCACGCCGTACACGATCGTGATCAGCAAGCGGGGCGAGATCGTGTCCCGGATACCCGGCCGCGCCGACGAGGCGCGCCTGGCGCGTGTGCTCGACCCGCTCGTGAAGGACCCGCCGAAGAAGAAGCCCCCCGCCCGTCTGCAGTGAGCCGGCTCGGGGCCGAGCCGGCCCGCGGTCAGAACGTGCCGAAGTGCGCGAGCCGGATCCCCTCGCGCCCGATCAGCTCCCGCGCGCGCCGGTCGGTCAGGCCAGCCAGCTCCACCTCGCGCTGTCGCGCGTACCGACTGCCGGCGAGGTCGTCGTCGAAGTAGCCGGGATGGGTCATGAACTCGGTCACGCCGCCGGACAGCGTCCGCAGGCGATCGAGCAGGCGATCGGCGGACCAGTACGCCTCGACGCCCGCGTCCCCCACGAAGTGATCGGGCGTCCGGAGCCGGCGCCGCCGCGCGGCCGTGCGCACGGTCTCGTCCTGACTTCGCACCGGCGCCTTGATCGCCTCCGCGAAGTCGAGCATCACCTCGAGGATCGGCTCGTGGCAGGCGACGTGATGGTGACTGTCGAGATGGGTCGGAAACCGGCCCACGAGGCGGCGGAACGCGTCGATCTGATTGCCCAGCTCGATCCGGGCCTCGTCCTTGGCCGCGCGCGCGGCCACGCCCGCCGGGTCGCGAACGAAGCGGCCCGCCGCGTCGACGAGCGACGGCACGCGCTTCGGGTTCGAGATCGGCGCGCCGAACGTCAGGTTGAGATGCAATCCCACGCCGAGCCCCGAGGCCGCCAGCTCGGCGACCAGCGCGGGATCGATCGGGCGATTCACCAGCACCGTGGTGCTCGTGAGGATGCCGCTCCGGTGCGCCTCGAGGATCCCGCGGCTCACCCCTGACGTCATCCCGAAATCGTCGGCGTTGACGATGAGCGTTCGCGCCGCCGTCACGACTGGCCCATGACCCGCCGGAAGTAGAGTCGGAGCGCCTCCTTGAGCTGGGCGCGCGCGCCGGCGCTCGACTGCGCGTCCTCGAGCTGCTCGAGCTCGAGCTGAAGCGGCACGCCCTCTTTCTTCACGCCGTCCAGCTCGGCCGTGAGGCCGCATCGCTCGTCGGACTCGGTGAACACGAGCTTGGCCCGCGTGAAGCTCTTGTCGTCCTGGGCGATCTGCTCGACGGTGTCCGTGAGCAGGCGCTTGATCGCGTCCTGCTCGGGCCCGGGGATCGTCGAAAACGCGGCGGTCAGCGCGATGTCGGCCATGGTCTCTCCAGTGGAAGGGCGGCTCAGCGCGAGAACTCGAACGGATGGAGATGACAGGCCCAGCGCCCGCCCTCGTTCTCGATCAGCAACACGACGCGCACGTTGGGACCCCGGTGCACGGTCCAGAGGTGGACGCTCGCGTCCTCCGGATCGCCGCACTCGGCGCACACCCACGCGCGCGCGAAGGTCTCCTCGACGCCCCGCACGGCCGCGTGCGCGTCCTCCGACACGTAGACCGGCAGGTCGCGCGGCAGAAATGCGTTGATGTCCCTGAGGTACGGAAGGAGGGGCCGAGCCGGCCCGTCACGCCAGGCATCGATGACATCGAGCGCCGGCGCCTCCTGGCGCGCGACGACGGTCTCGAGCGAGTCCTCCATATGCCCAAGCGCAAGCGTACAAGAGCCAAGGAACGAGCGAACGTCATCGAGGCGTGCGTCACCCGGATAGAGTCGCCCACAGAACTCAGTGGCCGCGGACGGCGACATCAAGAAGAAGGGAGAATCCGGCGGCCGCTCGTAGAGCGGCCCAGTAACCTGGTAGACCCGAGAATCCCCCGGCCCAGGCACGACACCCTCATACCAGACCAACGAAGCGACCGCCCCAGGCTCGATCCATGCCGGCGCGCCCGATGCTGCCATCACGCCTGAATGCCCGACCGCCACGGTGTAAGATTGCCGCTCCGCGCGCCGGCAACGCCGGCGCAACCGAATGTTTCGGCGGGAGGCAGTTCCGAGCGAACCGCTAGGCTCGCCGGAACGTCGGCCGGGGAGTCCGAGGGGGCGTAGCCCCCTCGCTCTGAAAGTGGGCGCAGCCCCCTTCCGAGTACCCTAGTCATAGCGCGGTTCGAAGCGCGAGACCCGTCGCACCATGCCGACGACCGCCTCGTCGTCGAAGTAGATCACCCAGCCGTAGTAGACCCACGCCTCCGTGGCCTTCCGCGAGAGGTCATCCCAGTGGCGCTCGGCGAGGACAGCCATCAGCGCAGGATCGATCGTCTGTTCCTGCGGATCCTCGAGCAGGGCTTCGACCTCCTTGCGAGGGGCGCCGGGCGACACCTGCCGCCAGAAGCGAATCTCCATGTAGCGCGGGGTCTGCTCGAGCTCCGGATGCTCGCGCAGGTACTTCGCGATCCGCATGTCGGCGCGATTCTCCCACACGCGCTTCTCGTCGAAGCTCGGGTCCCGGCCGTTCAGGGCCTGCGACTTCGCCGTGAGCACGTCCATCGCTGTCGGGCCCTGCGTGGTGTGCTCGAACGTCTCCGTCTTGATGCCGCACCCGGCGATGCCGAGGAGAAGCGCGATCACGAGAGCACCACGTCGCATGTGGAGCGTCATATCAGCGCGGACTCCAGCACGATGCCCCGGTCGATGACGCGGCCGGCCTTGCCGAGCAGCGCCGCCTGGTCCACCGGCACCTCGGGAGACTCGGCGAGCTGTCGCAGCACGTCGATCAGCCGGCGCATGGCCCTGATCAGGTCACCCTCGTGCCCTCCGAACGATTCCTCCACGATGGACGCCCAGTCGTCCTCGCCCGAGGCCCACCGGAACACCGACGGCATGAAGCCCGTCGAGATCCCAGTCGGCATCCCCAGATGGCGCCGGCGCTGCGCGTCCTCCACCACGTCCGCGATCGCCTCGATCTCCTGGAGCTTTCGCTTGAGCTTCGGCCGCTTCTTCAGGAAGAGCCGCGCCACCCCGCCGTCACCCGAGCGCGACTCCTCGATCAGGCACGAGCACAGCGTCGCCGCCTCCGCGAGGGTCGTGTCCTCGATGAGGCCCCGGTCGATCATCTCGGCGACCAGCAGCTCGTTGTCGTGGCGCAGGCCCGCGACGAGCTGGCCCTTCGCGAGGAGCTTGCCGTCCTGCACGGCACCGAACTCTTCCAGCACCTCGACGACGTGCAGGAACTCCTGCCAGTACGCGTTCCGGCACGCGTCGAGCGCCTCCGACTTGTGCGCGAGGCGCCGCTCGAGCCCCTCGAGCCCCTTCCACTCCTGCTCGCAACGGTTCTGAAAGCCCCACGGGCAGCGATGGCACTCGATCCGCGCCAGCGTCGCCTCCGGCCCCTGGCTTCGCTCCCGCTCGATCAGGTCGGGCACGGAGACCGCAGCCATCTGGTCCACGAGCCCGCGCGGGCGTCGCTCCCAGTCGCGCGGGACGTGAAGCGGCGGCGTCTGCCAGAACACGCGCTTCACGTTGCCCTCCTTCATCTGGACCGTGCCGCCGTGAGGCAGGAGCACTGTCAGGAGCGTGCGGTGGCGACGGCGGTCCGTCCCGAGCACCACGCCGAGGCTCGCGCCGCTCTTGCGTCGCACGAGCGCGAGCCGCCCGGGCTCGGCCTCGGCCGCCGAGCGCCCGCGGCGGCCCCCGCGGCCCCGCGCCATGCGCGCGGCCTCGACGTCGGCGCGCGCGGTGCGGTAGCGCCCGATGCGCGAGAAGTCGCCGCAGGGGGCGCGGAACCCGCGCGCGTCCTCCACCGCCGTCTCGAGGCTTCGGACGTCGGTCTCGAGCCCGCGGATCCGCTTGAGGTTCTGGTACTGGCCGAACGAGGACTCGACGGTCCGGCGGATCGCGGCCAGATCCTGGCCCGTCGACAAGAGGAGCGCGACCGAGCCGTAGCCCAGCTTGAACTGACTCACGATCGGCTCGGGCGGACCGTCGACGACACGCCGCATCTCGTCGAGCCCGTCGCGCACGTCGAGCGCCATGACGCACTTGCCCTCGGGATCGATGCCCCGACGTCCCGCGCGCCCTGCCATCTGGGTCAGCTCGTTGTGGGTCAGGCTGCGGAAGCCGCGATCGGTGCGCTTGGAGAGCGACTGGAGCACGACGCTCTTGGCCGGCATGTGGATGCCGAGCGACATCGTCTCGGTCGCGAAGACGACCTTGCAGAGCCCGCGCTCGAAGAGCAGCTCGGTGAGCCGCTTCACGCTCGGGAGAATCCCCGCGTGATGCAGCCCCACGCCCATCCCGAGCGACTGGAAGATGGTCTGATTGAGCGGCGACTCGGCGATCGTCGCGTTGTCCGCGACGGCGTCGCGGATGGCCAGCTCCACCTGCCGCTGCTGATCGCGGGCGAGCAGCGGCTTGCCCTCCGCCAGGACGGTCTCCATCGCGCGCTCGCAGCCCGCCCGGCTGAAGATGAAGTAGATCGCCGGAAGCCAGCCACGGCCTTCCAGCTCGTCGAGCATCACGGTGGGATCGACCACGCGCCGGCTGTACCAGCGCCCGCGGTCGAGCACGCCGCCCTCGCGCTCCTCGCCGAGCAGGCGCACCTTGCCCCGGCGCACGGCGTCCCAGCCGTGAATCTCGCCCGACAGGTCGGCGACCATGTACGACAGCGGCACCGGGCGATGCGGGTGCGAGATCGCCACGATCGCCCCGTGGACGAGCGTGATCCAGTCGGCGATCTCGTCGATGTTCTTGACGGTCGCCGACAGCGCCACCAGGGCGACGCTCTTCGGGCAATTGACGATGATCTCCTCCCAGACCGTGCCGCGGCCCTCGTCCCCCATGTAGTGACATTCGTCGAGGACCACGGTCGCGAGCCCCTCGAGTCCCCCCGTGTAGAACATGTTGCGGAGGATCTCGGTGGTCATCACGAGCACCGGCGCGCGCGGGTTCACCTTGACGTCGCCCGTGAGGATGCCCACGTCGCCGGCGCCGAATTGCCGGCAGAAGTCGGCGTACTTCTGGTTGGAGAGCGCCTTGAGCGGCGTGGTGTAGGCGATGCGGCGGCCGTGCCGGAGCGCGCGGTGGATCGCGAACTCCGCGACGAGCGTCTTGCCGGCGCCGGTGGGAGCGGAGACGATCACCGACTGTCCGCCATCGATGGCGTCGATGGCGCGGAGCTGGAACTCGTCGAGCGGGAACGCGTAGCGCGCCTTGAACGATGTCAGCAATGCCCCGCTCACGCTCGCCGCTCCTTCCTTTCCGCCCACACCTTAACATGCCCTTGCGAGGCCAAGAAATCCCGCATACGCTGTCCCGCATGAAACTCACCGGCAAGGTCGCCCTCGTCACCAACGTGGGTCACTTCATGGGACCGGCGATCACGGAGGAGTTCTGTCGCGAGGGCGCCTCGCTCGCGCTCCACGACAAGGACGGCGAGGCGCTCAAGCCGCTCTGCGCCCTCGTGGAGCGTCTCGGGCGCGAGGTGCTGCCGCTGACCGGCGATCTCACCCGATCGTCCGAGGCCGATCGCGTCGTGGCCGAGGTGGTCGCCCGCTTCGGGCGGCTCGACGTGCTCGTCAACAACAACGCGCACCCGCCGACGGGCAGTCCCACGGACCAGGTGAGCGATCAGGTGTGGCGCGAGATGATGGCCCGGCTGCTCGATGAGCCGTTCTACTGTCTGCGCGCCGCCCTCCGGGTGATGCGGCCGGCCGGGCGCGGCAAGATCATCAACATGTCCTCGGCGGCCGCGTTTCCAGGACTGGCCAACTACGCCGTCTACACGGCGGCGCGCGCCGGCGTCAACGGGCTCACCAAGGCAGTGGGCCGCGAAGTGGCGAAGGACGGCATCCAGGTGAACGCGATCGCGCAGAACTACGTCGAGAATCCCACCTACTTCCCGCCCGCGCTCACCGGTGACCCGCAGAAGCTCGCGCGCATGGTGAAGAACATCCCCGCGGGCCGCCTCGCGCGCGGAGAGGAGTCGGCGCGGCTCGCCGTCTATCTCGCCTCGGAGGACGCCGACTTCTTCGTGGGGCAGGTCATTCCTTTCTCGGGTGGATGGGTGACGCCGTGACGGGCCCCGTCACGCTCGCCGCCAGAGGGCCTCGAGCGGCGTGATCGTGTCGCACGTAGCCATCACGACGGTCGATGGCTACCTGACCCGCCCGGAACCCGAGCGCCAGGCCGGCATCCAGCACCTGATGGGACTGCGCGCCCATGGCGCGGTCGTCGCCGCGGGGCTCGCGCCCGACGGCCGCACCGCCGATCTCGTGTGCCGCGTCGAGCAGCCCGATCACGTCGCCAAGCTCGTCGAAACCAGTCCGCTGTTCAGGAATGGGCTATGGACCGCGTATGCGTCGCGCAGCTTCGCGCAGTTTCTCGAGCCGTGGGACGCCCCGCCGCCGCGTCGGGGCGAGATGCGCGAGGCGACCATCGTGGAGGGCGCAGCCCCCGACGCCGAGATGGCCTCGTTCGCGCTGATCGAGGCGCGAGGCGCCGGCCACGCGCTGTTGGCCGGGTTCTTCGAAGACAACCGGATGCTCGCGCTGATGACGATCGCCGACCCGACCGAAGCAGCGGCCCACCTGGACGCCACGGGCCTGTTCACCGCAGGCACGCTGAGAGGAAGACGCTTGCTGCTAGAAGTGTGGTGAGGCCCCACGTGCGACCAGGAGTGCAACGCCGACACAGGGAGGCCCGACGAGACCGGTGGCGCAGAGACCGGTGGCGCGGATGAGGCTGGTGAGATTGACGAGACCGGTGGCGCAGATGACACCGGTGACGCGGACGCCGAGCGCACCGGCCGCGGGGACCTCACCGCACGGCGCCGGGTGGGGGCGAGGGCCGGGCGCGGGGCGGGGGGCCGCTTCCCGGGACCGTATCTTCTGGGGATGGCCGAAGCCACATTCCGCCCGGATCTCGTGGCTCCATCGAGAGCCCACCGAGGATCGCAACGCAGCGTGTCCCGGGAAGCGGCCCCCCGCCCCGCGCCCGGCCCTCGCCCCCACCCGGCGCATTGTCGGCACGCTACCCGGGTACGCGGACGCGAGCGCATGAGCGCCGCCGACAAGCTGCTCATCGCGATCCCGACCTACAACGAGCGCGAGAACATCGGCGCGCTGCTGCCCGCGCTGCTCGGCCTGTACCCGGACGCGCACGTCGTCATCGTCGATGACAACTCGCCGGACGGCACGGCAGAGATCGTCGCGGCCCTCGCCGGGACCGACGCGCGGATCCACTTGATTCGCCGCGACAGGAAGCGCGGCCTTGGCAGCGCGTACCGCGCCGCCTTCGCATGGGCGCTCGAGCGCGACTACGCGCGAGTGCTCGTGATGGATGCGGACCGCTCGCACGATCCGGCGGAGGCCCGCCGCCTCCTCGACGCGGCGGACCGTGCCGACGTGGTCGTGGGCTCGCGCTACGTGCCCGGTGGCCGCGTCCTGAACTGGCCATGGCCGCGCCGCGCGCTGAGCGCCGGCGCCAACGCGCTCGCGCGTCTCACGGTCGGCCGCGAGATCCACGACTGGACCGCCGGGTTCAAGTGCTACGGCCGCCAGGCGCTCGCCTCGCTGGCGCTCGACCGCATCCGCTCGGAAGGCTACTCGTTCCAGGTCGAGATCCTGTTCCACTGCCGCCGCGCCGGCTGGAAGGTCGAGGAGGTCCCGATCACCTTCGTCGACCGCCAGCTCGGGCGCACGAAGATGTCGCGTCGAGAGGTCTATCAGGCCGTGGCGACGCTCGCGCGCATCGCATGGCGGCGGCTCCGCGACTGACCCCGCGCTCGCCGCTCACGCCGGGGGCGGCGACCGCCGCCCTCATCGTCCTCACGGGAGCCGCCCGCCTCTGGATCGGCTGGGCCGACGGACTCTGCTTCGGGGAGTCCTACTACTTCTCCTGCGCGCGTCATCCGAGCCTGTCCTACTTCGACCATCCTCCCCTGTCGATGCTCCTCGGGACGCTGAGCCTCCTGCTCGCCGGCGAGCCGGGACGTCTCGTGCTGCGCGCGCCGTTCATCGCGTTGTTCGCCGGCACCAGCTGGCTCGTGTTCCTGCTCGGCCGCCGGCTGTTCGGGGCGTGGGCGGGCTTCTGGGGCGTCGTCCTCTTGAATCTCTCGCCGATTTTCACGCTGAGCGTCGGCGTCTTCTTCCAGCCAGAAGGGCCGCTGATGTTCTGCTGGGCCGCCACGGCCTGGTGTCTCGCGCACGTGCTCGTGGACCCGCCGCCCCGCCGTGCACTCGCGTGGTGGGCGGGCGCCGGGCTCATGCTCGGGCTCGGCATGCTCAGCAAGTACGCGGCGATCTTCCTGGTGGCCGGCGCCGGCCTCTACGTCCTCGTCGAGCGCGATCAACGGCGATGGCTCGCTCATCCGGGGCCCTACCTCGCCGTCGGCATCGCGCTTGCCACGTTCTCGCCCGTCATCGTCTGGAATGCGCAGCATCAGTGGGTGTCGTTCTTCTTCCAGAGCACGCGAGGCGCCGAAGACTTCGCGGGCATCCGGCTCGACTGGCTCGCCAAGAACGTGATCGGCCAGGCGGTCGCGATGTTGCCGTGGGTCTGGGTGGGACTCGTCGCCGAGCTCGTCACGAGCTTCGGGCGGCGATCGCCGCAGCCGGCGCGCCGGTTCATCGCGTGCCTCGCCGTCGTGCCCATCGTGGTCTTCACCGGCGTCGCGGCGTGGTCGAGCACCAGCCAGCACCATTTTCACTGGACGACGCCCGGCTACCTCCTGCTGTTCCTGCTGCTGGGCGACACCACGGCGCGCGGCCTCGCGCAGGGCCGTGCCTCCTATCGCCGGGCGCTCGCCGTCACGGCGGCGTTCGCCATCGTCGCCGTCGCCGTGCTCACGACGCACGTGGCGACGGGCTGGCTCCAGGATCTCCCCGGCCTGTCCAGGATCTTGACGGGCATCGAGGACCCGACGTACGAGTGCGTCGACCTGAGCGGGCTCGAGCGCGCGTTCGCGGAGCGGGGGCTCCTCGACCGGAGCGACCTCTTCGTGGCCAGCGACTGGTGGTTCCGCGCCGGCAAGGTCGACTATGCCCTCGGAGGCCGGCTGCCCGTCCTCGCGTTCACGCGCGGCGATCCGCGCAGCTTCGCCTTCTTCGACCGATCCGAGCGGTTCGTCGGCAAGGACGGGATCCTCGTCACGACGAAGACGGCGCCGGAGGTCGCCGGCCACTTCGGGCGCTACTTCGAGCGCATCGTTCCGCTGGGATCCGTCGAGGTCGGCCGGCGCGGTCGCGCCGAGTTCACGCTCCATCTCTACCGGGGCGAGCGGCTCCTCCGGCCGTATCCGCAACCGTACGGACCCCGCTGACCGGATCGCATCCGGTCGGAGCGCCTCGACGGCGATCGCACCGGTTGACAGCCACGTCGTAATTAGGTAGACCTAACCGTCATGAGCAGGGATAGCTTAGAGCCTGGAGGAGAAGCGCCATGGCGGCGTCGACTGGACCCGTTGCCCCCGAGCCGTCCCGGGACGCGTCGACGCGAGCGCCGGAGCGGCGCGCGGTCACGAGCGTCGATCTGTTCCAGGGGCAGCGCGAGGTGGTGATCCTGCACCGCGACGAGGAGTATCGTCTCCGCATCACGCGCGCCGGCAAGCTGATCCTCACGAAGTAGCCTCGCGGCACTTCGCACCAAGGCGCTAGTACCAAGGTGCAAGTGCGCGATTCGTCATCAAAAACTTTGCAGTCACCGCCCTCGGAATTGGAGTGCCCAGATCTCCCGCCGGCCTTCCGTCGAGACCGAGTCCGACGCGACGACGTCCGGAAATCCATTGTCCGATCTGAGGGTTGAACGCCACGGCTTTCACCCCGGCCCCTCCTTGGCTCGGCACTTGCTCTCCTGCCGCTGCGTAACACGGCGACACGGACTTCACCCCGTCGGTTCGCATCAGGCGGCACGTCCGTAACACCGTCGAAAAACACTCGCTCCAGGACAAGGGAGACGTCTGTGCGCAGAGAGCGCGGAAGGAGAGATCGGGACATGGGTCGGCGATCGAAGTGGGTGACGTTCCTCCAGGTCGGCGCGGTGAGCGCGCTCGTGATGGCGATGGTGGCGCTCGGCGCCGCACCGGTAGAGGCCGTGCACAACACCGGCAAGTTCCAGCTCGACGGCAACACCGCCGGGACGTCGGCGCTGCCCGACGACTGGGACAACGTCTACCGGAGCGTCACGGGTAAGGGGAGCGCGCACAAGTCGAGCGCGCTCGTGCAGCAGTTCCTGGCAGACTCGGGCGAGCCCGACTACACGACGTTCGGCATTGGCAACCGCGACGATCAGCGCGCGAGTCAGTGGACGTGCACCTCGGTCACGGACCCGTACGCCAGGACGAATCTGCTGAGCGCCTTCGCGGCGGCCTACAACGTCGGCGGCAACCTCCACCTGTTCTTCGGCGCCGATCGCGAGACGACGACGGGGGACGGGCACTTCGGATTCTGGCTCTTCCAGCATCCGGTGAGCTGCGTGCCCCCGGCCAAGGGCGGCACGGGCCGTTTCTCCGGCCACAAGACCCACGGCGACGTGTTCCTCGCGACGGAGTACTCGGCTGACGGCCACATCGCGAAGATCAAGGTCTACAAGTGGACCGACCCTGACCGCATTCCGGAAAACGGCGACGAGTGCCTCGGCGACGGCGTCGACTGCTCGGCCGCTCATTCAGGCCCGAGCCATCCGTTCGCGACCGGCATCGACTGCCAGTCGTCGAATCCCCACGCGAGCAATCCCCACGTGTGCGCGACCCTCAACTACACCGGCTTCACCTCGTCATGGCGCACCTGCCAGAACTCGGGCGAGCTGTTCGAGGGCGGCCTCGACCTCACGGGACTCTTCGGCGCGAGCGGCACGTGCTTCGCCTCGTTCATGGCCGAGACGCGCTACTCGGCCGACTGGTCCTCCGATCTCAAGGACTTCGTGATCGGCGAGCTCGGGACCTGCGGCGAGATCACCGTGCGCAAGAAGGCGGTGGGCGGCGACGACCACTTCGACTTCGACGTGACGGCCGGCAGCCTCACGCCCGATCTGTTCACGCTTCAGGGCGGCGGCGCGCAGGTCTGGAGCGACGTGAAGCCCGGCGCCTACGCGATCAAGGAGCTGGCGGCCCCGGCCGGCTGGCAGCTCACCGACATGAAGTGCGTCACCTCGGGCGGCGACACCGTGGCCGCCACGAGCCTCGCCAGCGGCACGGCCAGCATCACGATGGGGCTCGCCGGCACGGTCGATTGCACGTTCACGAACACCCGGCTGCCGCGGCTCACCGTCATCAAGAAGGTCGTCAACCAGTACGGCGGCACGCTCGGGTCGGCCGACTTCACGCTGAGGGTCGACGGCGCCACCGTGACGAGCGGCGTGGCCTACGGCTACGCGGCGGGAACGCACGTCGTGAGCGAAGGCGCCCTGCCACCCGGGTACGTCCAGGTCGGTTTCAGCGGCGACTGCGATGCGTACGGCAAGGTCACGCTCGCGGGCGGCGACAGCAAGACCTGCACGATCACCAACAAGGACGTCGCGCCCCGGCTCAAGGTCATCAAGCGCGTCGTCAACGATCAAGGGGGCACGAAATCCGCGAGCGATTTCACGATGCAGGTGACCGGCACGGGGGTCTCCACGCCCTCGTTCCCCGGCTCCGAATCGGGCACCGTCGTGACCCTGCAGGCCGGCGCCTACAGCGTCGACGAGGTCGCCGTCGCTGGCTACGCGAAGTCGCTCTCCGCCGACTGCGCGGGCACCATCGCCGTCGGGCAGGAGAAGACCTGCACGATCACCAATGACGACGTGCCCGCGAAGCTCATCGTCATCAAGAAGGTCACCAACACGCACGGCGGGACGCGGACGTCCGCGGACTTCACCCTGACCGTCACCGGAAACGCCCCGAGCCCGGCCTCCTTCCCCGGAGCCAACGGGGCGGGCACGACCGTGGCCCTCAAGCCTGGCGCCTACAGCGTCGACGAGGTCGCCGTCACCGGCTACGCGAAGTCGCTGTCGGCCGACTGCGCCGGCAGCATCGCCGCCGGCGAGACGAAGACGTGCACCGTCACCAACAGCGACGTGGCGCCGCGGCTCACCGTCGTCAAGCACGTGATCAACAACGACGGCGGGACGAAGACCGCGGCAGACTTCACCATGCAGGTCACCGGAACGCGCGTGTCGGCGCCCTCGTTCGCCGGCTCCGAGGCGGGCACGGTCGTGACCCTCGACGCCGGCGCCTACAGCGTCGACGAGGCGGCGGCCGCCGGCTACGCGAAGTCGCTGTCCGCGGACTGCGCCGGCACCATCGCCCTCGGCGAGAGCAAGACCTGCACGATCACCAACGACGACCTGGCCGCCAAGCTCATCGTGATCAAGAAGGTCAAGAACCAGCACGGCGGGACCAAGGTCTCCGCCGACTTCACGATCACCGTGGCCGGCAATGACCCGAGCCCGTCGTCCTTCCCCGGCTCGGCCGCACCCGGCACCATCGTCAGCATCAAGCCGGGCGGCTACGCCGTCGACGAGGTGCCGGTCGCTGGCTACAAGAAGTCGCTCTCGGCGGATTGCGCGGGCACCATCGCGCTCGGCGAAACGAAGACGTGCACGGTCACCAACAAGGACATCGCGCCGCGCCTGGTCGTGATCAAGCACGTCATCAACGACAACGGCGGCATCGCGACCGCCGCCAACTTCACGATGCTGGTCACCGGGACCGCCGTCTCCACGCCGTCCTTCCCTGGCGCCGAGACCGGCACCACCGTCACCCTCTCCGCCGGCGCCTACAGCGTCGACGAACCCGTGGCGGCCGGGTACGAGAAGCGGCTCGGCGCCGATTGCAGCGGCGTCATCGGCATCGGCGAGACCCGGACCTGCACGATCACCAACGACGACCTCCTGCCCCCACCCTTCGACCCGGGCTTCTGCGATCAGCCGTCGGCCCTGGCCGTGATGGATCCCTCCACCGGCCGGTTCCCCGGCAACCGCGGCCCGGACATCGTGGTCGACGCGCGGACCGGTTCGATCCAGTCGGCCGTCGATGGCGCCACCGACGTGAACGGCGACGGCTACATCATCGTCGGCGTGATCGCCAGTGACGACCGGGCGCCGGGCGGCGTCGTGCCTCAGAACATCGACGTCTCCAGGGCCTATCCGCAGCCCTTCGCGGTCGTCGCCTGCGGCGTGGTGCTCCACGATCCCCTGCAGTGCGATGGCAAGGCGGCGGTACGCATCCACCCGACCGCGAGCAGTCCCGCGCATCCGGCGGGCAGCGGCGTGACGATCTACTTGCACGGCATCTCGAGCCAGAACAGCCTGTCCTCGGCGGGCTTCATGGTCGAAGGCGACGGCCGCTTCCTCGAGAACGTCGGCACCGCCTACAACATGATCGGGATCAAGGTCGTCGGCAACGGCACCACCCTTCGCAACGCCACCGTGCACGACAACTTCAGCGGCGGCATCGTCGTCCAGGGCAACGGCAACACCATCGACGGAGCCCGTGTCACTGAGACGTCCGCGGGCGCCGGCATCCAGGTCGCCGGCAACGGCAACGCGGTCGTGCAGAGCACGGCCGGGGCCCACGGCGCGGGCAACGCCGGCCACGGCATCAGCGTGAGCGGCAGCGGCAACGCGGTCAAGAACAACAGCGCCTTTGCCAACCAGGGCGACGGCATCAACGTCAGCGGCGGCAGCGCGAACGCTCCCAACGTCGTCAAGGCCAACGTGGCCGGCGCGCCGGGCGCGGGCAACATCGGCAGCGGCATCTCGATCTCGGGCACGGGCAACGGCAGCGGGTCGCCCGTCGAGATCGCCTCGAACACGACGCAGAGCAACTTCGAGCACGGCATGAAGGTGATCGGCGCCAGCCATCAGCTCAAGAACAACCTGAGCGGCGGCGTCTTCAAGAACAACCTCCTCTGCGGGTTCCTCGTGGCCGGCAGCAACATCAACGGCACCGGCAACAAGTCGGGGACGAGCGCGGCCGGCGGCGCCGACGGCACGCCGTTCCCGGCTGGCTGCCAGTAGGGCAGGTCGGCGCGGTCAGCGGCCCGGGAGCTCGGCGGTGTACGCCGAGTTCCCGGGCGCTGTCGCGTTCGAGCGCGACAACGGCTTCGGAGAGCGAGTCGGGCTTGCCGCGCGCGACCAGTCGCGGCTATGGTGAGGCGCTGACGACCGTTCGAGTGGCGCACGGGGCGGCACGACTGAGCGACGATGCCCGACCTCGTGTGAGCGTTCGAACCGCGGCGACTGGCTCGGAGACCTTCGTCCCTGAACTCCTCCTGTCTGGCGGGACGTTCGAGCGCGAGCAGGCTATCCGCGTCGTCGACGGCCGGATCGTCGGAATCGAGTCCCGGCCTGTCAACGCCGCCGGCGACGCGACGTCGCTGCCGGGCCGCGCGCTCCTGCCCGGCACCATCAATGCCCACTGCCACACGTTCCAGTCGCTCCTGCGCGGCCTCGGCGACGATCTCGAGTTCATGGCCTGGCGCGATCGGGTGCTCTATCCGTACTCCACGCGTCTGGACCGCACCGGCATCTATCTCGGCGCGGCCTTCGCCTTCGCCGAGATGCTGCTCCACGGCGTCACGACGTGCGTCGACTTCTTCTACCTCCAGGACGCGGGCAACGACAACGCCGAGGCGGTGATCCAGGCGGCGCGGGACACTGGCATCAGACTCGTGCTGGCGCGTGCCATGTACGACTGGGAGGGTGCGCCCGAGCGCTATCGCGAGACGCCGGCGGACGCCGCGGCGCGCGTGCGCGAGCTGATCTCGCGCTACGCGGACGATCCGCTCATCTCCGTCCAGCCCGCCCCGCACAGTCCGCACGGCGCGTCGCCGGCGATGATCCGCGCGGGCTGGGAGGTTGCCGAGACCGCGGGCACGCGCTTTCACATCCACGTGGCCGAGGGCCGGTACGAGGGCCAGCGCACGCTCACGGAGCACGGCGCCACGCCCATCCGCTACCTCGACAGGCTCGGCGTGCTCGGCCCTCGGATGATCGGTGTCCACTGCGTGTGGCTCGACGACGAGGAGGTCGGCCTCATGGCCGAGCGCGGCGCGGCGCTCGCCTATTGCCCGTCGTCGAACATGATCCTGGGCGACGGCGTCACGCGCATCACGGAGCTGCGCCGGCTCGGCGTCACGATCGGCCTCGGCACCGACGGCGGCTGCACGAACAATCGGCTGTCCGTCTTCGAGGAGATGCGCATGGCCTCGCTGCTCCAGAAGGTGCGCCACCTGGACGGCACCCGCTTGCCGGCCGAGGAGACCTTCGCCATGGGCACGGCCGACGGCGCGCGCCTGCTCGGCGTGGACGCCGGCCGGATCGAGGTCGGCCGCGCCGCCGACCTGGTCGCCGTCGATCTCGGGCACCCGTCGCTCCATCCGCCCTCGAATCTCCTGAAGAACGTCGTCTACGCGATGTCCCATCAGGCGGTGACCGACGTCTGGGTGCATGGGCGGCGCGTCGTCCGCGATGGGCGGCTCACGACGGTCGACCAGGCCGATCTCCTGGAGCGGGTGCGGGCGCTCACTCGCGACTGGACGCCTGCATGAGGCGGTCGGCGTTCGTCGGCTCGGCGGCGCCTGCCACCGATTCGCCGATGGCGAGCCCATGAGCGCAGTGAGCGTCCGCGATGCGCGGCCGGAGGACCGCGAGGCGGTCCAGGCGGTCACGATCGCCGCGTATCAGCAGTACGCCGCGTCGATGACCGCGGCGCACTGGGAGGCCTATCGCCGGAACATCGTCGACACGCTCGACCGCGTGGCGCCCGCCGAGCAGCTCGTGGCGAACGAGGGCGGACGCATCGTCGGCGCCGCACTGCTGTACCCGGCGGGCACCGTGTTCGGAGTGTCCGGGCGCGCCGCATCGACCACACCGTGGCCCGAGGTGCGGCTCCTCGCGGTCGCGCCGGAGGCCCGCGGACGCGGTGTCGGCGCGCTGATCATGGACGCGTGCATTCGCCGGGCGCGCGATCAGGGGGCGGCGGCGATCACGCTCCACACCACCGACTTCATGCAGGCGGCGGTGCGACTCTACGAGCGGCTCGGCTTCGCCAGAGCGCGAGAGCTGGACTTCGACCCCGCGCCGGGCATCACGGCCAAGGGCTATCGGCTCGACCTCGGATGAGAGCCGCCGGGCTCGAGACGGGCCGCCTGACGCTCGGGCCCGCGACCGAGGCGGACGTCGACGCGTTGTGGGCGATCTGGCGCGATCCCGACGTGCGCCGCTATCTGTTCGACGACGTGCCGGTCACGCGCGAGCGCGCGGCCGAGATCGTGAGCGAGAGCGCGTGCCTCGCCGCGGATGGCCTCGGCGTGTGGACCCTGCGGACGCGCCGAGCGCCGGCCATCATCGGCTGCGTCGGGCTCTTGCGGACAACGACGCTCGCCGCACTCGACCCGAGGCTCGAGGACGCCGTGGAGGTGCTCGCGTCGCTCGCCCCGGAGTTCTGGGGCAGCGGCTACGCGACGGAGGCCCTCGGGGCTCTCGTCGCGCATGCGTTCGGGACGCTCGACCTGCAGGTGCTCGTCGCGGCGACCGACCTGCCGAACAGCCCGTCGCAACGGCTGCTCGGACGCCTCGGGTTCGCCGTCACCGGCGAGTGCGACGGCCCCCGGTATCGCCTGCGCACGTATGCGCTCGATGCGGGCACCTTCCGAGAGGTCCGGAAGAGGGCGCCGAGCCCCTCGTCGATCTAGCGAGGCGGCAGCGCGAGCAGCTCGAGCCGGGAGGCCAGCAAGATGAAGGTGCAGCCCCCGTCGGTGTAGCTGACGTCGTGGAGGCTCGCGCGAGGCGACCGATAGTAGTCGCCCGCCGAGAGATCCTGTCCGCCGACGTGCGCGTCGCCCTCGATCACGTAGAACTGCTCCGCCGTGAGATGGCGATGGCCTGGCAGCCGGGCGCCGGGCGACATCCGCACGAGCGCCGTGATCGCGCCGTCTCTCGGATCCTTGAAGAGGCGGCGCATCGCAACGCCGGGCGCGTCGGTCTCTCGCCAGCCCTCGGCGGTCGACCCGACGAACAGGAGGCCAGCTCCGTCGCCGCTCTCAGCGCGCTCTCCCTGCTCCGCCGCCCATCGGAGGAACGTGCAGCCACCGTCCGTCCGGGCCGCGCCGCGCACGCTGCCGGCGATCGCGACGCAGTAGTCGCCAGGACCGAGCGCGCGCTCCTGGACGCGAAGGTCGCCCTCGAGCACGTACAGCTCCTCGTGGCCATGCGACCGGTCCCCCGGATACCCCGCGCCGGGTTCGAGGCGCACGAGCGTGGTGATCCGGTCCTCGGCGGGGTCGCGGAACAGCACCTTGCGCCACCGGCGGTCCGCCGCATCTCGCTCCCAGCGCATTTCACCGGCGCGGACGATCGCCCAGGTCGCTTCCTCCCGTGCGACCCGCGCGATGAGCCGCTCGCGCAGCGACGCGGGAGGCGCGACGGCTCGGGCGGTGGCGCCGATCAGCCCGACAGTGGCTGCGCACGCCCGGACCTCTTCCTCGCAGGCGCGACACCCCGCCGCGAGATGCGCCTCGAACCGCACCGTGTCCTCGTCCGACAGGGTCCGGAGCGCATAGTGGGCGGCCAGATCCCGAACCTCATCGGTCACAGCAGAGTGCCTCACGCGCTCGCCTCTCCGAAGAATGTCTGCAACTGTCGCCGCAACGTCATGATAGCAGAGCGCGTCCTTGTCTTGACCGTTCCGAGCGGCAGGCCGAGCGCGAGGGCGATCTCGCTCTGGCTGAGGCCGGAGTAGTACGCGATCTCGAGGACTCGGCGCTGCTCTGGATCGAGCGCGTCGAGGGCCGCCCGCACGACCCGCGCCACCTCGGCCGCCGCGGTCGACTCATCGGGATCCGGATCGCGCGACGGCGGCGGCGCCGTTTCGTCGAGCGGCGCGAGATGTCGACGCTGCCGGGCCTCGGCCCGCACGCGGTCCACGGCGCGGCTGCGCGCGAGGCTCAGGAGCCAGGCCATGGCGCGCCCGCGACCCGGCTCGTAGCTTCCCGCCTGTCGGTAGGCCTGCATGTACACGTCGAGGACGACCTCCTCGGCGGCGGTCTGGTCGCGCAGGACGCGGAGCGCGAGCGCGAAGACTCGGGCGCTCGTCCGATCGTACAGTGAGGACAGGGCCGCCTGGTCGCCCTCACCCATCCGGGCGATCAACGCCGACAGTTCCGCCTCGTCGGCCCTGACCAGCGCCGCCGAATCGAGGGACGATGCTCCACTCGTCACGTCCGCGGCTCCCCGACGAGTATCGAGGAGCGCGCGGAGCCCCGTCAACCACGCTCTGTTCGGGGGCGCGGTCGCGGGCGTCGGGCGTCACGCGCTCACGGCGCGAGCCCGTACACGCGCACGGCGTTGTCGGCGAGGACGCGCCGGCCGATCGACTGCCCGTCGGTCTCGCTGATGCCATCGCGCTCGATCAACCATCCGAGCGCCTCGGCCAGGGCCGCGCGCCCCCACTCGGCGGACAGGGCGAACAGCTCCGGCAGCGCGCTCACGTCGGAGCCGTACATCAGCTTGTCGGCCGGCGCCAGCGAGAGCATCTCGATCAGCGGCAGCACGGCGGCCGGGCCGAGAAACGGGATGGCGAGCGACAGGTCCACGTAGACCTGCGGCCACACGGCGGCCATGAAGGCGGCCTCCCGCGTGTAGGGATACGCCATGTGCAGGGCGACGATCCGCACGTCCGCCCAGCGGCGGTCCTCCAGGATCGGGCGCAGCAGCAACGGGTTGGCGGAGACCAGATCGATGTCGGGATCGCCGAAGCCCGAATGGACCTGCAGCGGCCGGCCCGTGTCGCGGCACACGCCGAGCGCGACTTCGAAGAGCGTGTCGAGCAACGGCTTGTCCGTGAGCCGTGCCGATCCGCCGGCCTCGACTCGCGCGACGGCTTCATGGTAGGCGCGCGCGGTCTCCGCCGGCTCCCACTCGCGGATCGCGAGGCCCGAGCGATACGCGACGATGCTCTTGAGCGCGACGGCGTGCTCGGCCGCGGCGATCAGCGCCGCCCGGAACGCGTCGAGGAACTCCTCGTACGACAGCGCACGCGCCAGGAGATCCTGCGCGCACGTCTCGATGCGGAACACCTCGTGTATGGTCGCGGGGGACAGGGCGCGACGCATCTCGCCGAGCGGCATCGGCGACGGAGGATAGCCGGTGTCCACGAGGAGTCCGCGGATGCCGCCCGTCGCGAAGACCGCCTCGACTCCTCGGGCCCCGACGAGCGCGCGGCGGGTGAGCACGGCCTCCACGGTGGGCTCGCACCCGAAGTGCTTCGACAAGCCCCGGAGCGCTCGCCCGAGATACCCCGTGTGGGGCACGTGGCCGGTCATCGTGCCCGCACGCCCTTCGCTGAAGAGGTCGAGGAAGCGCTCGCGCGAGATCGGCTCGGCGACGAGAGGATGGCAGTGCCCGTCCACCACGGGCACGTCAGTGAGATCGACGGCCACCGGGCTCAATGCGTTCGTGGCTCGATCGACATGGGCGGCGCGGGCATGGGCGTTCAGGTCTCCGAGGCCGCGGCCGACGCTATCACGACGCGCCGCGCGGGCGCAACCACCGGCCGCGCGTCGGGGATG
>Ga0187894_10000730_pt1 | contig 44271 bp, 38 predicted proteins | sample GBC1701081metaG_FD_136650 | JGI IMG/M metagenome (GOLD analysis project Ga0187894, IMG submission 136650) | White microbial mat communities from a lava cave in the Kipuka Kanohina Cave System on the Island of Hawaii, USA - GBC170108-1 metaG ... | reverse complement strand
TTGCCGGCGTACCAGCGAACGACGTGGTACGACCAAACTATCGCCGCAATCAGCAACAAGAGCAGCAACAGCTTGACCGGTAATCGGCGCGTATTCAGTTGAAATAGTTCCTGCGGCATTACAACTTGTCCAAAGGCCCGTTCAGTTCCTCCATCGTGATCCGCATCCGCTTCACGACGATCTGCCTGCCGGCGCAGATCTGTAAAATTTCGCGAATACGCTCTTCCGACATCTTCATGCTCGAGATCACGACCTCGTGAACCTCGTGCTGCGTGCAAACCGTGCCCAGATCGCCATTGCCGCCGAACACCTTCAATCCGTGAATCAGTTTGCCGCTCTTCGCCGGATCGTCGTCGAGAAAACCGATCGGCGAGAGATTCAGCTCGCGATTGTTTCTCAGTTCGCGCAACAGCAGTTCACCGCCATCGCCAGCGCCGTAGATCAAGACGCGCCGTCCGTTTGGCGTGCCCACGGCGGGCAGGATTTGCCGGAACAGCCGGAACGCCATGCGGCTGCCCGCCAGCAGTAAGAACATCAGCACGGCGTCGATAACAAACACCTTGCGCGAGAAACCCTCAAAGCGAAACTGGAACAGGAGCACCAGCAGACTCGCAACTGAACTGAGTATCACCGCCTTCCCAAACACGATCAGATCGCTCATGCTCGTGTAGCGCCACAGTCCACGATAGACGCCCATCACGAGAAACACCGACATCCTGATGAACACCAGCACCGGCAACGTGCGGATGAACAGGTTCCAAGCCGGGCTCGCGGGCGGGAAGTTGATCGCATAAGCCGCCCAGTACGACAGGATGATCAGCACCACGTCGAGCAGGACTTCGAAAATACGGCGCTTGTAAGAGACGTCCACCAGAAACGCGTAGAGTGGCTTTTCTTTCAAGGCCATCTCTTCGTCGCTCTTGTCGTAAACCTTGACGCCAGCAAGATAGACACCGATCAACGTCAGCAGGATCGTAAACACAGCGATCGCGGCCAGGCTCACGTCCAAACGCGCGCGTTGGACCAGGATCGCCAGCACACCTGAAAGCGCCGCAAAACCGTAGAGCATCCACACCGCATGACGTTCCGACATGCCCAACGCCACCAGACGATGCGACGTGTGATCGCGCCCGCCCTGCGACGCCGCGCGCCCGGAAAGCTTCCGCAGCACAGTGACAAACGTCGTATCGAAAATCGGAATGAAGAGCACCAGGATCGGCACCGCCAGCACCGGCAACAAACTGCGCGAACGTCCGCCGCTGACATTGATCAGCGCGGAGCTCGCCAGAAAGAACCCGACAAACATCGAGCCGCAGTCGCCCATGAAGATGGATGCGGGGTTCGAGTTGTAAACCAGGAAGGCGAGCAGCGCGCCCGCGAAGAGCAACATGATCAGTGCTTCGGTGAACTGACCGGTGTTGACGAAACTCAGCGCGAGAAACCCGGCGGCAATGATCGCAATGCCGGACGCGAGACCGTCCATGTTGTCGAGCAGGTTGATCGCGTTCGTGATGCCGATGAGCCAAAAGATGGCCAGTGCCATGTTCAGCAGAATCGATCCGGTCCACGGCAGCGACAGGCCGTAATAAACGACGAAGGCGGAGCCGAGCACCTGGCCGATCAGCTTCTGGTAGGGCTTGATGTGCAGAACGTCGTCGATGAGTCCGACCACAAACAGAAACGTGCTGGCCAGCAGGATCACGGCTCCATAGACGGTGTGCGGAATGAAGACGAAAAAGCAGATGATGACCGTCATCCAGATCGCGATGCCGCCGAGCATCGCGGTCGGTTTCTTGTGCCAACGATCGGTCTTCGGCACAGCAACCATGCCGGTGCGGCGGGCAAAGGCGCGCACGAGTGACGTGAGCAGTAAGGCTATAACGAACGCGGCGGCCACGGCCACCAGCGTACGTGGGCTAAAAGGAATGTTGTTCATTGTCGATTGCCGATTGCCAATTGTCGATTTGAAGAAAGGTTCCGCGCTGCGCAAATCGGCAATCCGCAATTGGAATTTGGCAATCTATTTGCGTCGACCACTCTGGTAATCGATTACGCTCTCAAGAATACCATCGAGACTCATCTCTGGCCGAAACCCGACCAACTCGCTGACCTTCGAAATATCCGGCACGCGCCGCGGCATGTCTTCAAAACCTTCCTCGTAAGCCTCGTCGTAAGGCACAAAGACGATGTCCGAATCCGACTGCGTCAGGCGTTTCACGCGCTGCGCCAGCTCGAGAATCGTAATCTCCTGATTCGAGCCGATGTTGAAAACCTGACCGACCGCGTTGTTGTTTTCCATCAATTTGATCAGCGCACCCACAACGTCGCCGACATAACCAAAGCAACGGCTCTGTTTTCCGTCGCCATAAACCGTGATCGACCGTCCGGCGAGCGCCTGCTTCACAAACGTCGGAATGACCATGCCGTATTGGCCCGTCTGTCGTGGTCCGACCGTGTTGAAAAGCCTGACGACGATCGTCGGCAGTTTCTTTTCGCGCCAGTAGGCAAGGGCGAGAAATTCATCGATTGCTTTCGAACAGGCGTAACTCCAGCGGCCTTTCGTCGTTGCGCCCATCACGAGATTTCCGTCTTCACGAAACGGCACGTCACCGCTCAAACCGTAGACTTCAGACGTCGACGCGATCAGGACCCGTTTCTTCTTCTTGTTTGCCAACGACAGGACAACTTCGGTGCCGCGAACGTTCGTCTCGATCGTGCGCACCGGGCTCTCGACGATCAACTTCACGCCGACGGCTGCGGCCAGATGAAAAATCACGTCACACTGATCGACCAGCTCCGCCGCGACCGGGTGATTGTGAACACTCTCGATTGTGTAATGAAAACGCGGCTGGCCTTTGAGGTGTTGAATGTTCTCGATGGTGCCGGTGGAGAGATCGTCGATGACGTAAACCTCATCGCCGCGCTGAATGTAGGCGTCGGCCAGATGAGATCCGATGAAACCGGCGCCCCCTGTGATAAGTACTCGCAACCGTTGTGGCTCCTTATGAATATTTCGCAACCGGCAGTTCGCAGTTCGCGGTTCGTTCGCGATTCAGCAACTGGCCGTAAAGATCTTTAATGTCTTCGAGCAGACGTTCCTTGCGATAGTTGTGGTCGACAAACTCAAAACCGCGCGCACCCAATTCACGCTGCAAAGCCAAGTCTTGGACCAAGTGTTTTAGCCCGGCAGCAAAAGCGCCTTCATCGCCGGCAGGGACGCCGATTCCCCGTTCACAAATCTTGTAACCTTCATCGTGGACGACATTCCCGAGCAGATCGACCACGCCACCGACGCTCGTTGCGATAACCGGACGCGCATTGGCCATCGCTTCAATCAGCGTCAATGGCGTGCCTTCGTTTCGCGAACTCAACGCGCAAATGTCGAGCGCCGCATAAAAGTACTCCGGATCTTTTCTACCGCCCGCGAAGATCACCTTCTCTTCAAGGCCCAACGATTTCACTTGCTGCGCCAGAGTCTCGCGCAGCGAGCCATCGCCGATGATCACGTAACGAACATGCTCAAGCTTCAAGCGCGCCACGCTGCGCAAAAACAGCTCGTGGTTCTTGACCTCAGTCAGCCGCCCGACAATGCCCACGAGCACCGTGTCGACATCAATACCCAGCTCGCTGCGAAACTTCGCGCGGCGGCTCTCGTGATTTGCAAACATCCCAAGGTCCAGACCCAGGCGTACCACCCGGGTTTGATCCGTGCGCCCTACGCGAAAGACCTGATTGATCTCATTCTGCTGCTGCTCGCTCACAACCACGATCCGATCCGTGGCCCATTTCGCCAGCAGTCTTTCAATCATCAGGAAAACACCCGTTTTCAAACGCCCGTAATAACTGTGAAAGACGTGCCCGTGATACGTGTGCACAAACTTGCACGCCCTCGGCCTTCCAAGCAAAACTCCCGGCGTCAACCAGCGATAAAAGAAACCCGCCAGGCGTCCGACGGTTCCCGCTTTCGCCGTGTGTGTGTGCACGATGTCCGGCTGTTCGCGCAGCAGCAGGCGAAACAGCTTCCACGTCGTGATCAAATCTTTCAAAGAGATCTCGCGGCTCATCTCGGGAATGTAGAGCGGCGTCACGCCTGTCTGTTCGGCGAAGTAGCTCATGTCCTCTTCGCCTTCAGGCACCGTGCCCGCCACGAGCAACGACCGATAACCTGCCTCTTCCAACCCCGACGTCAACCACACAACGTGCTTCGCCGGCCCCCCGACATTCAGCCGCGCGATGATGCGCACCACTTTTGTGTGCTGTTCATCAGGCATGTTTAGGCAGAATTAACAAGACCTACAGGACTTGCAGTCTCGTCAATCCTGAAATCCTGTCCACTTAACTTGTTCGCGCCGGTTTCGGCAACGAGGTTCGAGGCGCGCAGCAAACTTTCAAAAGTTCCCGCGTCGGTCCACCAGCCTTCAAGCTCGTCCCACGTCATCTCGTCGCGTTCGATGTAGGCGTTGTTCACATCAGTGATCTCGAGCTCGCCACGGTCCGAAGGCTTGAGCGAGCGAATGATGTCGTAGACGCCGCTGTCGTACATGTAGACTCCAATCACTGCATAGTCAGAATGCGGCACTGCCGGCTTCTCTTCGATGTAGACCACCCGGCGGTCATCGAGTTTCGGCACGCCGAAACGCTGCGGATCCGGCACCTTCTTCAACATGATCTTCGCGCCGCCGCCCTGCTTGCGATAAGCATCAACGGCCGCGCAGATGTTGCCCTCGATGATGTTGTCGCCGAGCACGACGCATACGGGTTCGCCGGCCGCGAAATGCTCCACGAGTGAAAGCGCTTTGGCGATTCCGCCTTCGCCTTCCTGGTACGCGTAGTTGAGGTGCTTCAGGCCAAACGCTTTGCCATTTCCGAGCAGTCTCAGAAAATCGCCCGCCGAGCTTCCGCCGGTTACCACCATGATGTCGGAAATGCCGGCATTGACGAGGGTTTGCATCGGATAGAAGATCATCGGCTGGTTGTAGACCGGCAGCAGGTGTTTGTTTGTGACCGAGGTGAGCGGACGCAATCTCGTCCCCAAGCCTCCGGCAAGTACGACGCCTTTCAACGTTGTCCTCCAGAACGGATTTATCGTACCGCGAAAACTTTCATTGAATCACCGAGACGACTGAGGTTTAGAAAACTGTTTACGGTGCTCTTGAGCGCCCGGCGCGACCGGCTCTTCATCAGCGATTCGTTTAATTGGTAACTCGTTAACACCCGGTCGAAGTGTTGGTCGACGGTTTTCGGCGCCGACTTCGTGCGGCCCAGCGCATGCCAGATCTCGACCGGGTTTCCACCGGTCGTATCCACATGTACGTCGCGGAAGCCCGCCTCGCCGAGCAGCGCTTTTAGACCACGGATTGAGAATAGCTGTAGATGCTCCGGGGGCCAAATGCAGCGCCACTTCAAACCCAGCACGCGGGCCGAAAGACCACGGCCGTGCGGCGTCGTGGTCCAGAAGAGACCGCCGGGACGCAGTATTCGCGCGACTTCCTGAAGCAAAGCGCGTGGTTCAAAAATATGTTCCAACAGTTCCGCCGCCGTGACCACGTCAAACTGTCCCACAGGAAACGCCGCCTCGTGCAGTTCGCCTTCAAAGACTTCGAAACCCAGTTGACGGACATGTTTCGCGGCGTGCGACGAAACGTCCAGGCCATGCGCGTGCCAGCCGTGCTTGCGCGCAGCCTCGAGCAGACTACCTGCTCCACAACCGATGTCCAGTAGTTTGTTGGTTTGGCGATATGGCGCAAACCCGGCCGTGATCTCTTCCAGCCGTTTCTTCACAAACGCCGGCGTATCGACCTCTTCAGGCTTGAGGTAATAGCCGAGATAAAAATACGAGCTGGAATACCACGGCGAATAGGGCGTATAGATCGTTTGGCAGTCGCGACACGAAACGATATCGAGCTCATTCTTAATGCCCAACTTCTGTGAGTTCGTGGAACCACACGCGACGCACGCGCGCGTAGCCTTTTCCGCGCGCGGATCCTCCCCCAGAATCCGCTGCCCGGCAAACGCTTCGATTTTTTCCGGCGACTGCATTAACGGTCACCTCTTCCCGGCACCTTCTCGAAACCGGCCGGCGTCAGCCTGAACGCCGAAGGCGTTGGCTAGTTTCAGCCCAGGGTTGACGCGTTGCGCGGCAACCCTGGGGGACTGCCAATCATATTGAGACTCAACGCTGAAAGCGTTGGCTAACTCGAGTTCAGCACTCGCCAACGCTTTCAGCGTTAGCGTCATTCTAATTCCGGTTTACCCAGGGTTGTGTCCACCCTGGGCTGGAATTAGCGAACGCCTTCGGCGTTGAAAACAGCCTCAGCCTAATCGATCAAGTCCAACCAACGATACCCGGGCTAGTCGATGAACCGGTTGAACCAGAGTTCGAGCATCAGCAGCGTCCAGAGCTGATGCGAATAGTCGCGTTCGCCGCGCGTGTGCAGTTCGACGATTTGACGAACCGTTTCCGGTTTGAAGAGACCGCGGCGCAGCGCTTTGTCCGAAAGCACGACCTCACGCAGAAACGGCTGCATCTTGCCGCGGAACCAGTGACCGATCGGCACGCCGAAGCCCATCTTGCTCCGGTTGAGGTTTTCACTCGGCAATAATTTCCGCAGCACCTTCTTCAGCAAATACTTGCTGGTCAGCCCGCGCAGTTTCAGCTTCTGCGGCAAACTCGCCGCAAATTCGATCACGTGATGATCCAGAAACGGCGAGCGCGCTTCGAGCGACACCGCCATCGTCGCGATGTCGACTTTCACGAGCAGATCGTTGGGCAAATAGGTCATCTGATCGGTCAACAACATCGCGTCGAGAATCCCGATGCCATTCGCGCGCTGGAACCACGCCGCCAACACACCGGTCGCGTTGGCGTCGACGATCTGTTCGCGGAAAGAGTCTGAATAAAGCGGCTGTTTCGCCTCTTCATTGAAGACGCTCATCCAGTGCATGTAGCGATCGACTTTCGGACGCGACACGACTTCGAGCAGGCGCTTGGCTGAGTTTACGCGGCTGCGTTTGATGGGTGACGACGGGATCCGGTTAACGGTCTCTTTAATCACCGACTCGCGCAACAGCGATGGCACGCGGCGATACTTCTCCGTCAGTCCCATCGCGATGTAACGGTCGTAGCCCGCAAACGACTCGTCACCACCATCGCCATTCAGTGCGACGGTGACGTGTTTGCGAGTTTCTTTCGCGACGTAGTAAGTCGGAACGGCAGAAGAATCCGCATACGGTTCGCCGTAATGCTCAACGAGCATCGGTAACACTTCAACCGCGTCCGGCCGCACGATGAACTCGTGATGATCCGCGCCGACGTGTTCGGCGATCCGGCGCGCGTGATGAAGCTCACTGAAATCCTGCTCTTCAAAACCTATCGAAAAAGTCTTGACTCGTTCGCCCGACTCCTGGCTCATCAACGCCACGACAGCGCTCGAATCAATCCCGCCCGAAAGAAACGCACCCAGCGGCACCTCCGACATTAAACGCACGCGCACTGCCTCGCGCAAAATCTCAACCGTGCGCTCGCCCGCTTCTTCTTCACTGATGTCGAGCTTCTTCGTGAAATCAGGTTGCCAGTAGCGCTCGGTCTCAATCTCGCCTTTGCGCCAACGCAGCCAATGACCCGGCTCGAGTTTGCGAATGGCGCGATAGGCAGTCAGCGGCGCCGGAATACACATGAACGACAGGTAGTAATCCAGCGCTTCCGGCTGCACTTCCCGACCGATGTCCGGATGCAACAGCAACGCGCTGAACTCCGAACCGAAGATCAACTGCCCGTTCACCAGCGCATACAACAACGGCTTCTTGCCGATGCGATCGCGCGCGAGAAACAGCTCCTGCGTCCGCTCGTTCCAGATCGCAAAAGCAAACATGCCGCGCAGGTGTTTCGGACAGTCAACGCCGTACTGATCGTAAGCGTGAACGATCGCTTCGGTGTCGCTGTTGGTGTAGAACTTGTGACCGAGCTTCTCCAGCTTCTCGCGCAGTTCGAGGTAGTTGTAGATCTCCCCGTTGAAGACGATCCACGCGGAACGGTCCTGGTTGTGAATCGGTTGGTGGCCGCTTTTCAGGTCGATGATCGCGAGGCGGCGCATCGCCAACCCGACGGAGCCATTGACGTAAAAACCGTCGTCGTCCGGCCCGCGATGGCGAATCGCGTTGCACATGCGGGATAACAGCTCTTCGTCAATCGCCTTGCTGTCGTTTCGAACGAATCCAACGATGCCACACATATCGGTTAAGAGGTAGGTATATTATCTGTGTTAATCTGTCAAATCCGTGACTAAACAATCACTTCCAGACACACTGCAACGCGCCAAAGAACTGCCCTCCATTCGCCTTTCAGATCGCTCAATCTGTGATCTCGAACTGCTCGCAACCGGGGCTTTCAGTCCCCTCGATCGCTTCATGGGCGCCGCAGACTACCGGCGCGTGTGCGAAGAAATGCGCCTGGCAAACGGACGGTTGTTTCCGATTCCCATCACGTTGCCGGTAGCAAATGACGACCCGGTAGCACTGGATCGTGACCTCACGCTGCTCGACGCGCGCAACGAGATCCTCGCGATCATGACCATCGAAGAGATCTACGAATGGGACCTGGAGACAACGGCGCGGCAAGTTTTCGGCACCACTGATGCGCGCCATCCCCTCGTCGCCGAGATGCATCGCTGGGGCTCACGCAACATCAGCGGCCGTTTGCAGGTGCTCAATCTGCCAAAGCACTACGACTTTCGCGAACTGCGTTTGACACCGGCGCAGACTCGCGAGCGGCTCGCGCAAACCGGAATCAAAAACGTCGTCGCCTTTCAAACGCGTAACCCTTTGCATCGCGCGCACGAAGAGTTGACCAAACGCGCGACCGAAGAAGTCGACGGTGTTCTGTTGTTGCATCCGGTCGTCGGCATGACAAAACCCGGCGACCTCGATCACTTCACGCGCGTGCGCACCTACAAAGCACTTGCCGGCAAATACTACGACCCGCAACGAATCCTGCTCGCATTGTTGCCACTCGCGATGCGCCTGGCCGGTCCGCGCGAGGCGCTATGGCACGCGTTGATCCGGCGAAACTACGGCGCCAATCACATGATCATCGGCCGCGATCATGCGAGCCCCAGCAACGATTCAACCGGTAAGCCGTTTTATCCACCGTACGCTGCGCAGGAACTGGTGCAGAGTTTTGCGGAGGAAATCGGCATGCGCGTGTTGCCGTTCGGAGAGTTCGTCTATTTGCCGGACGAAGATCGTTACGAAGACGTGCACAAGATCGCCGCGCACGTAGCGACCGCACAGTTGTCGGGCACATTGGTTCGCAACTGGTATCGCAGCGGCGGCACAGAGCTGCCGTCGTGGTTTGCGCGTCCGGAAGTGACTGAAGCGATTGCCGACGTTTACCCGCCACGGCACAAACAGGGTTTTTGTATCTGGTTCACCGGTCTCAGCGCAGCCGGCAAGTCGACGACGGCTGAGATCCTGACGGTGTTGCTTCAGGAGTTTGGCCGGCAAGTGACGATGCTCGACGGCGACGTAGTTCGCAATCACCTCTCGCGAGGATTGGGGTTCAGTAAAGAAGATCGCGACACGAATATCCGGCGGATCGGTTTTGTCGCTGCGGAGATCGTGAAACATCAGGGAACGGTCATTTGCGCGGCGGTGAGTCCATATCGCGCAACGCGCAACGACGTGCGCAGCCTCATCGGGACGGATCGGTTTATCGAAGTGTTTGTGAATACTCCGCTCGGGGAATGCGAACGGAGAGACGTGAAGGGGATGTATCAGAAAGCGCGGCGTGGCGAATTGAAGAACTTCACCGGCATCGACGATCCTTACGAACCGCCCGTCAGCGCCGAGCTCGAACTCGACACGCTAAACCACACCGCGGAAGATAACGCCAGGAGGATCATTTGTTACCTGAAAGAACGGCGATTTTTAATTGCCGCATGAGGTACGTGATTGCCAATCGCCGATTGCAAGCGGGTAAATCGGCGATCGAAAATTGAAAATCGGCAATGCCTCAGGTCTGCGGGTGCATGCCCTGGCGACGGGCCGCCAGACGAGCGGCCTGGAGTTCGGCGAGTTCCTGTTTCGCGAGCTGCTGTTGCCGGCGTCTATCTTCAGCACGCTCCTTCACCAAGATTGCCCCCACCGCCACGAAGATGAAGTAGAAAACCAGCAACTGCGATCGCTGCCGGTACGCCGTGCCGACGTTTCCCTGAAAGACTGAATACGCGATCGTGAGCATCGTCGTGAAGATAACGATCGGCGCCACCTGCCGCAGCCGGTGCCTCAGGGCAAACCATAGCCCCAGCATCAACAAAGGAAACGCCGCCCACCAGATCAACATTTCCGGCAGCGTGATGCTCTGCCGCAACGTCGCCATGTCCCACGGAAACGGTGCGAAGAGCAGGTACACGAGTCCTATCGGGATTGCGGTGAGCGCGCCTTCCGTCGTGCCCACGTCGACGTCCTTGCCAAAACCAGATCCGGCGTTTGCCTGGTCTTCGCGGCTCATCTGAATCGTCCTGAGGTTCGCGTATCGGTCAAACTGCGCACCCGCATAACGCAATACACCAAACCACGTGAACGCCAGTCCCATCACCGCGACAGCCACGAAACGTTGAACAAAGCCCTGCGCGTTTATGGTTTTCATCCCGATGAAAAAGCTGCCCATGACGGCCGCCAACATCATGTAGAAGATGTAGAAACGCAAACTAAGCAGCGCCAGCAGACAGGCCGTCAGCACCAGCACCTTGGGGATTGTGATCTTCTCCATCAGTCGCAGCGTCGCGAGCATCGCGAGCGCGAGCGCGAGAATAATCAATCCGTCTTTCAACGCCTGTGACGTCCACAGAATCAACGACGGGAAGAAAGCCACGAGAACCGCGGCTAAACGAGAAACGCGAATGTTGCTAAACAGCGTCTGCGCGACGTAATAAACCACGATCGCAGTCGCAGCTCCGACGGAGGCATTAATGAGCTGGATAGCGTAGAGGTTCTCGCCAATCAAGGAATAGACAGCGGCCACGACGTAAAGCATGCCCCACGCGCCGGCGCCCGATTTGATAAACCCGGCATAGCGCGCTGCGTGATAAACGTCGCCATACCACGACTGCAACAGCGACTTCCCGAAGAGGTCGTAGGTGTGTGCGTCGCCGCCGAAGAAAGCCTCCATGTGGCCGATGTTGATGACGGTTGCCAGCACAACTCTCACCAACAGGGCGACGATAAAGAGCCGCAACAGAAAACGGCGCTCCTCCTGAGTGCGCACGAGAATGAAGAGCGTCGGCAAAGAGACAATGGCGCAGACAGCCAACGCGCCCGGCCCCTGGCCCGGTACAAACCAGATCACGCTGCCGCAGATCAGCAGCGCAAAAATAATGATCAGGGTATTCATTACAACTCAGACGTCGTCCGGAAGATCAGGCCGCGTTTTGCGCTCAATCAGAAACTGGTCCTCACTGCTCAGATCTTTAATCGTCCTGGCCGGGACGCCGGCGATTAGTTTACCTTCTTCGTCGAGCGGAGCAGTAATCACGGAGCCTATGCCCACGATCGAGCGGGCGGGAATCGCGCTTCCCGGCGCCATCCGAATCTCCGAACCGATATAGACTTTCGCGCCGATCGTTATCGGCAGCGTCCGTTGCCGGTTGTGCGTCCACAACGACGAGTTGCGGCCACCAAGAATCACGCGCCGGCCGATCTCCACGCGGTCGGTAAAGTCGATCTTGTGGCCCGTGGTGACGATACTGCCATTTCCCAAAAGAAACCGCGGATCGATCTCGTTTACCACGTCCGGGTCGGGAATGGAGTTGATCTCATTCAGACGAATGATCTCCGAGTATCGCCCTAAACTCACTTCCGAACCGCCACGAATGATATTCAAATGACCGATGCGCGCATGGTCCTGAATCGTCAGTTTTTCAACTCGCGTCACGACGTTGAAATGACCGATGCTAACGTTGTCTTCAATCAAACACTCCCGCGCATCGATAATACTGATTCCGATGCGGACTCCCTTGCCGATTCTATAGCGAAAGAACCAACGATAGAGGCTTCGCTTCAGGAACGACGGCAACGGCGCGAACAAAGCCAGTATCAGCAAACGGGTCCGCATCTGTGTAATCGGTGTAATCTGTGGACGGCCTTAACGCACCAACTGTCTACTCTCCAATTCCGCGGTAGCGCTTTCAACCTGGTCCTGCGCCGCCTGGGCGCGAACCCACGACAATAATTCAGGAATTCCCTGCTCGAGCGAAACGAGCGGCTCGTAACCGAGCAGCGACTTCGCTTTGGAAATGTCGGCAACGCAGTGCCGGATGTCTCCCTCGCGATACTTCCCTACTATTTCCGGTTCGATCTCAAGACCCAAGCCCTTCGCCAGCAGTTCGCTGACGGCGCGGACTGACGTCGGTCTTCCGGTGCCGATGTTGATAGCCTGGTAATCGGCGCGATCGGTTTCGAGCGCGAGCAGGTTCGCGCGCACGATGTCGCTCACGTGCACGAAGTCGCGCGTCTGTTCGCCGTCTTCGAAGATCAACGGGCGATTGCCGTTGAGCAAGCGCGCGGAGAAGATCGCGCAAACGCCCGTGTAGGGATTCGACAGCGCCTGGCGCGTGCCGTAGACGTTGAAATAACGCAAAGCGACAGTCGGAATGCCGTACGAGCGGCCAACGGCGATACAAAACTGTTCCTGATCCTGTTTGGTCACGGCGTAAACAGAAGTCGGAAAGAGTGGTTTCTCTTCGGTCGTCGGCACAGGCATGAGCTTTTCGCTGCACTTTGGGCACTCAACTTCCCAACGACGATCGCGCAATTGTTCGGTCGGACGCAGTTGCGGCGCGATCGTGCCACAACCCACGCACGTGTAAGCACCCTCACCATAGATCGACATCGACGACGCGACCACGAGTTTCTTGATCTGCGGGCGGCGTGCGAGCACGGCTTCGAGCACCACTGCCGTGCCGAGATCATTTGCGCGAACGTAGCGCTCGATCTCATACATCGACTGTCCCACACCGACTTCAGCCGCTTCGTGATAAACGACATCGATTCCTTCGAGCGCTGCGTCGACTGCCGCTCGATCGCAAACATCGCCACGCACAAACTCCGCCGCAGAGTTCACATACTTCGGCGTCGCATTTTCCCCGTGTACCTGCGACACGAGATCATCGAGCACACGCACTCGATGGCCCTTGTCGAGCAAAGAATCAACCAGGTGCGAACCGATAAATCCAGCTCCTCCTGTAACCAGCACGTTAGCCTTTTCCAACTGACCTCCTCGCCTCCCTGGTTTGAATTCTCTATCCACAGATTACGCAGATTGTTTTATAGAATCTGCGTAATCTGTGGATGAAGAAGCAGTGTCGACGCGAACGTTCGCATCGCGCAGCACAGATTTGAAAATCTCGTAAACTCGCGGCGCCTGAATCGCCGCGGAATATCGCTGTTCAACGGTCGCACGGCCCGCATCGCCGAGACGGCGACGTAACTCGGCGTCACGCAGGAGCCGGCTCAGCTTGTCGACCCACTCCGCTTCCGACAGCGCCAGAAAACCGTTTTCGTTGTCTTGAATGATGTCTGTATTGACGCCGACGGGCGAACAGAGCGTGGGAATTCCCAGCGCCATGAATTGCAACGCCTTCAGGCCACACTTGCCTTTGCTCCAGTTGTCGTCCGGCAACGGCATCACGCCGATGTCGATCGCGCAGAGATCTTCCAGTTCTGTTGCCGCACGCCACTGCAGCGCTTCGACCTCAACAGGCGAAAGCTCATAAGTTGGCGTTCCGATCACTCGTAGACGAAACTGTTCGGTCTCGGCGAGTTTCTTCAATGCGCCGCGCAGCGTGTCGAGATGTTGGACCGTGCTGTAACTTCCGGTCCAACCAATGACAAGCGGGCCGGGCGTCGTCTTTGGCGGCGGCACGCGATATTTCTCGGTGTCGATCGTGGTCGGAATAACCGTCACGTTATCGTTTACCGCGCTCGCGTACTCGGCGAGATACGGATTGCCCACCATCACGTGCGACGCGAGACGGCAGATGGTTTTCGTCTTCGAAGCAAATTTCAGATAACTCAGATATCCGTTTGACGGGCTTCGATAGGAAACAAAGATCGCATCGTCGAAGTCGAAGACAAAAGGCACGCGCTGCTGGTGAAGCAACCGTTCGAAGACCGGTGGCCCGAGGAGCGCGGCTTCGCGCAGGATGTAAACGAGATCGTATTTGCGAGCTTTGCTGATGGTCGAAAGACGACGCGCAAGATTGTGCGTAACGAGTTGCAACTTCTTCCCCATCCGGCCGGGCTTGTAGACGATCGAGTGAAGCTCTTCGTCTTCAAAAGGCGCGTAAGTGATCTCAACGCCGCGTTCGCGCAGCAGCGGATCCCATTGCTCGAGCCGGTAACGCTGGCCCGGCGAGGTATCATAGAGTCCAGGCATCAAAGCTAGCACACGCATGATTTATCGGTCTTATCCGTGTTAGTCCGTGTAATCCGCGGCCCATCTTACCCAGACTTGCGCCCGGTTGCCACCCAACCAAAATTCTCGCCGACGCGCGGCGACTCCAGCGCTGCACGCGCCAACCAGTTCTGTACGTCCGCCCGCGTGTAACGATTCTCAATCGGCGCTGAAAGCCGATCGAGCTGGTCGTTGACGCAGACGCGAAACGGAAAACTCGCGTACTGCTTCATCGGCAACTCTTCCGCGAGACGCTCTAACGGCGGCAGGCGCTTCATGATCCGGTACGGCCAAACAAAAAACAGAAACGCCGATAACGCCGCCGGATAAGCCAACAAGTAGACCGCTTTGTGCGGCATGCGAGTCGTCAATCGCCGCGCACCAGCAATGCCCGACAACAACAGCGCCTTGATCGGCCGGCGTTCGGGTTTCCAGTACAAATAAATCTGAACCTCGCCGCCGGGCTTCAAAAACCGCAAGAGGTTTCGAAAAGCGACTTCCGGATCGGGCAAGTGATGCAACACGCCAATCGAGTAGATGAAGTCGAAACTCTCGAGCGCAAACGGCGGATTGTGCAGGTCGGCCTGAACCACGTGCGCCCCAACGGATTCCGTATTGCGGCGCGCGACTTCCACCGCCGGACCGAGATCGATGGCCCACACGTCCGCACCGTACTTGCTCGCGTAGTAAGCAAAGCGTCCGTTACCGCAGCCGGCGTCGAGCACCTTCTTGCCGCGAAAAAATTCTTGTCCGTGCGGCTGCATGTAGTCGAGAAACTGGCGCTCCCACTCCTCGTACATCTCCGGAAAGCGATGCCATTCGTAACCAAAGCTCAACGCTGTCTCGACCTGCTTCGCATCGGTTCCGGTTGCTGAAACTTCACCTGCAAGCGCGCCGCGCAAGTTTGGCGCCAACATGCGCGGAATGCCGTCGACGATCGGATACGAGACTTTGCAAGCCTCGCAATTCAGATCACTTCCAGAAACAGACAAAGCACCTCTGCAACTCGGACAGCGCAATGTCTCTAACAATCTGTCTATTTCTGAGGTCATTATTCAGCGGCCACAAAGAGGCACAAGAGGCACAAAACACGCAGCAGAACTACTTGTGCCTTTGTGCTTCTTTGTGGCAGTGGTTAACTAGTTCAACACCCTTTCATACAGCGACGCGTATCTCTCGCCCGCAACAGTCTCCAAATGGAAAAGCTGCTCCGCCACGCGGCGCGCCTTATCTCTCGCTTCGGGTTCTGCAACCATTGCCTCGATATACGGTCCGGCGAGGGCATATTCACCTTCCGTGAACTCCTCGATCAGAACTCCCGCCTGCCATTGGTCGATCAACGCATCAGAGTCGCCAATCCCGGCGTTGATAATGAGCGGTAACCCACACGCCAGATACTCACCGTTCTTTGTCGGCGACGACGCCATCTTCGACACACAACACTTGATAAAAGCCAGCCCTGCATCCGCCGCGGATAGGTACGAAGGAACTTCCGCCGCCGCAGCCGAGCGCTCACTGTAATGTTCCGCTCCTACATTGCGGCTGTTCATCAACTCACGCACACGATCGTGACTGCCCGTCGTGAGCCACAACAAATGTGCTTTAGGATTCCGCTTCACAAAGCTCGCAAAGAAGTCGGCCATCTTCTCCGTCAGGTACCAGCCATCGAGCGAGCCGCTGTAAACGATCGTGAACTGGTCCGCGAGCCCAAGCTCGTTGCGCCGCCGCGCGCGCTCCTCGCCACTGAATCGAAACCGGGCCAGGTCCACACAACAAGGAATCACTTCGTGATGCGGATTGCGGCCGCGCAGCCCGTCCCATTCGCGAATAATCGGCCAGATTCTTTCCGTAAGCGTCACAATGGCGTCTGTCGCAGCGAGAATCTGCCGCTCAGCGCTTTTGGTAATGCGATACGGCAGACTTTCCTGGCGCCAGTGTTCGGCGTCGACGTATTCCTCGGCCATCAAACCGCGCAAGTCAAAGATCATCCTGGTGCCGAAGCGCCGTTTCAACGCGAGCGCGATTGTGGCCGGAATATGACCGCGCGCGTGGACCATCTCGATCTTGTTTCGTTTGACCAGCACGCTCGCTTTGCGAATGCCGGCGAGCACGTCGTAGACCGTGGCCGGCACCGAAGGCCGTTGGTGATAACGCAGCCAGTGCCACTCGATGCCCTGCGTTTCGAGCTCACGTCGCAGCTCTTCACACTTCGCGGCGCTTTCGGGAGTAAACGCACGCGCGCGTTCAAAACTCAACAGCGTGAAGCGAACGCCTTTTTTCGCCAGTTCCCGCAGATACGGAAGCACCTGCGTTTGTCCCAGCGGATCGAGCATTCCGTTGTAGGAGATGAACAGGACGCGGCGACCTTGAAGGGGAGCTTCAAGGCGCCCTTCAAGCCCCATTTCCCGCCTCCACTGCGGCTTTGCCACTCGAACGAAACGAATCGAGCAGCAACCACTGAACGCTGCCGATGATCGCCGCAACGTCCAGCACGGCAAGCAGCGACATGATCAACGAAGCGCGAATCAGGTTGTGAAACCACGAAGCCGGGTAACAATGCCGGTTGCGCCTGATCGACACAGCCGCACGCGCCGCCAACATCAACAGCCAGGCGCTAACAGGTACCCAAACCCAACGCGGATCGAGAATCAACGCCAGCACCAACAAAACCAGCAACACGGCATAGCGAAACAGGATCGTCGCTTGCCACTGCCGCCAAAGTCCCGCGCGAATGTTGTTGCGCGAATAAATAAGAAAGCGCTTGAACGTCGTGCCGAGCGTTGGTCTTAAATTCCAATGCACCTGCGCCCGCGGCTCAAACACTGCTCGATAACCCGCCGCTTCCAATCGATCCATAAAAACCAGATCTTCCGCCGAACGCAGATCTTCCGGAAAACCACCTACCCGCTCCCAGGCCTCACGCCGCAACAACGTCGAGGCGATGAAACGTGGACGCACGACAATTCCATCGCGCAACGCCGGCGGTGGCACATACGCAATCGCCGCACACTCTTTGAAAAACGTGTCTGTCACCGGCTCCCACGAACCGTAAACAATATCGATCGAATTATCCTGCGCGGCGCGCGCCACGAGTGTTTCGAGCCAGTTGTTTTCCAGACGAATGCCTGCATCGGTGAAACCCAACCATCCGAACTGCGCCGCCGCCGCGCCAAGATTACGGCCTCTGCCAGGCAGAGCGGCACCAGCGCGGATCAATCGCACCGGCGCGCCCTGCTGAATGTACTCTTCGATAATCTGGGGTGTGGCGTCGACTGAACCACCATCCGTGATCACGATCTCGTCTGGCGGGCGTGTTTGCTTGAGTAGGCTGTCGAGCAACTCACGAATCGAGTGCTCTTCATCCCTCACCGGGACAATAACGCTGACTTTCATGTGAGAGTGATCCACCGACTACACAGACGTCAGCATCTGTGCGCTCTGTGGATGGCTCATCTGTTTCTCTAACTGACCGGCGATCCAGTGGTAGGTAATCGCTAAACCGTCTTCCAGCGAAACAGACGGCTCCCATTTCAAGACTTCTCGCAGGCGCGTGTTGTCGCTGTTTCGACCTCTGACTCCCTGGGGCTTCGTCAGATCGTAACGTTTGCCGATTCTCTTGCCGGCGATCTTCGCCACCATGTCGACCAGCTCGTTCACGGAAATCATCCGGTCCTGGCCGAGATTGATCGGCTCGCGATGACCGCTTCTCATCAGGCGATAGATGCCTTCGACACAGTCGTCGATATAACAATAGGAGCGCGTCTGTTCGCCGTCGCCCCAAACCTCGATGTCGTCGCCGTCTTTAGCCAGCGCAATCTTGCGGCAGATTGCAGCCGGAGATTTTTCACGGCCGCCGTCGTAAGTGCCCAACGGTCCGAAGATGTTGTGAAACCTGACGACGCGTGTGTCAACGCCAAAGTCTTCAGTGTAGTGACGGCAAACTCGCTCCATGTAGAGCTTCTCCCAACCGTAACCGTCTTCGGCGTCGGCGGGATAGGCGTCTTCCTCTTTTAGTGGAGTGACGTCAGTCTCTTTCTGTTTGTAACCGGGATAGATGCACGCACTGGAGGTGTAAAGATAACGTTTGACGCCGTTGAGACGCGCGGCTTCGATCGAGTTCAGATTGATGAGCGTGTTGTCGCGAACGATGACGGCCTTGTTGTTTTCAATGAAACCGATGCCGCCCATGTTTGCGGCGAGTCCATAAACTTCGTCGATGCCTTCAGTGGCGCGCCGGCAGTTGGCAGCTTCCGAAAGATCGAGTAGTAAAAACTCGTTCGCTGCCGTTGCTTCATATTCAGGTTCTTTGATATCGACGCCGCGGACCCAGTAGCCGCGCTGGACCAGATACTTCGTGAGGTGATGCCCGATAAAACCACCCGCCCCTGTAACCAATACTCTTGTCGGTTCCGCCATCAATCGTCTCCTTCACTGTAACAGCCACCGTTCAAGCAGACTGTCAAGCTTACCATTTTTTGGGTAGCGTCTTATATTTTGGGTAGCGTCTTATATTTGAACGCCAAAGGCGTTTACTAATTTCAGCCCAGGGTTGGCGGTTCCGCCCAACCCTGGGACTAAACGGATTTTTTGGCGCCAATGCTGAAAGCATTGGCAAGTGGCGCCCTCCCTTGCGAACGCTTTCAGCGTAGTAGTCTTTCTCATCCTGTTACCCAGGGTTGTGCCAACCCTGGGCTCAAACTAGTAAACGCCTTTGCCGTTCAATTTGGGACACCACCTTTTTTTGCTTTATCCGTGGCCGTTGCTTGTAACGAGGCGACGAAGACAACCCCAGAATGGTCGGTTCAACAAGCCCTCGGGATGGGTTGCCAGCGCGCGCATTAACCAGTTCGCTGCTTCCGACTTTCGACCCGCTTCACTCGCGGCGTACGACAACCGCAGAAAACGAGTCGCGCGGCACCAGCGTTGATCGGCGCCCTGCAACTGTGGTTCATAAAACTCCGCAATTCGATCAAACTCTTCCGTTTGCCTGTGTCCCTCGGCAATCGTCTTACTGACCTCGTGCAACCGGTAACCAGCCATCGGCAACGGCAGGTGCTCACACGTGTGTCCGGACAATAACAGACGCACGTACATGTCGTGATCGAAGTCGTAAGGCCAGCGCTCCTGAAATCCTTCCTTGATGATCTTAGTACGCCAGAAATGTCCCGGCTGGGGCGCACGATACGCCCACGAAAGACAGTGCGCCGCGGAAAGCGGTACGACGGCGCTGATCATGCGCGTTTCATGTCCTTCGCCAAACATGATCGTGTCGCCGCAAATCCAGTGACTTTCCGGATGCTGCTCGAAGTGGTTCATCACGGCATTGAAGGTGCCGGGCAAATAAACGTCGTCGCTATTGATGAACGCACAGATGTCGCCCGTCGCTTTTGCCAATCCTTTATTGATCGCGTGGACCTGGCCGCGATCTCTTTCGCTCACCCAGTAGGCAACACGATCTTCGTAACGACGAATCACGTCGACACTGTCATCGGTGCTGCCGCCGTCGATGATGATGTACTCCAGCGGCTCATATCCCTGCTTCAAGACAGACAGGATCGTCTCTTCGAGAAACCTGCCCTGGTTGAATGAAGGAGTGATGATGCTGAGTTTCAGTGTCATTGCCTGTGCTACGGCTTGAAGCTTTTGATCGAGTCGACGACGTAAGCTTGTTGCGCCTCGCTAACCTCCGGATACGCGGGTAGCGCAAACGTCTCCGTGGCTGCACGCTCCGCTTCCGGAAATGCTCCCTCTTTGTAGCCGAGATACGAAAAACAATCCTGAAGATGAAGCGGAATCGGGTAATAGACTTTTGTGCCGACGCCGCGTTGTTTCAGATGCTCCATCAGCGCATCGCGGTAGCGAGGAACGCGAATCACGTACTGATGAAAGATGTGCCGGCAATCCGGCCGCACGAAGGGCGTCGTCACTTCAAAACTGAGATCCGCTTCGCTTATCAACTGCGAATAAACAGCGGCGCGTTGAGCGCGTCCGTCGGACCACTTGTCCAGGTGTGGCAGCTTGACGTTCAGCACCGCCGCTTGCAATTCGTCGAGACGGCTGTTGATGCCCACTTCCGTATGCATGTACTCGGTGATGCCGCCGTGCGTGCGCAGTCGTCTTAGCCGTTGGTCCAATTGCTCGTCGTTCGTGGTTACGATGCCGCCGTCGCCGGCGCCGCCGAGGTTCTTCGTCGGATAGAAACTGAAACAACCAACCGCGCCCATCGAGCCCGCGCGACGGCCACGTTCGGTCGCACCAATCGCCTGCGCCGCGTCTTCCACGATCGGAATACCGTGCCGTTCGCCCAGCGCCAGCAACGGATCCATTGCCGCACACTGTCCGTAAATATGGACCGGAATGATGGCGCGGGTGCGCGATGTGATGGCATCCGCTACTTGCGAGACGTCGATGTTGTAAGTGGCCCGGTCGACATCGACGAAAACCGGACGCGCGCCGAGCCGCGCAATGCAACTTCCCGTCGCAAAGAAACTAAACGGCGTCGTGACGACTTCGTCGCCCGCCTTGATATCGAGCGCCATCAGCGCCAGCAACAACGCGTCGGAACCGGAAGCACAGCCCACCGCATGTTTTGCCTGGCAATACGCTGCAACCGAACTCTCGAGACGGCGCACTTCGTCGCCCAGCACAAACCGCTGCGACTCCAATACACGCTCAATTGCCGGGCGCATCTCGACTCTGAGTGAGGCATACTGCGCCTGTAGATCCAAAAGAGGAACGTTCATATTAATGCTAAATAATTGGGGCGAAAGGGAACTCTGACTCCTGACAACCGCAACGATTGGGCACGTCTCAGGCGGTCTCACCCGCCGACGCATCGCGCCCGCCGTCTGTCTCGGTCGAGTAATAGTTCGAGTAGTAGCCGGAGTAGTAGTAATCCGATGCCTCGGCCTTCACATTATTAAGGACCACGCCGAAGATGTGCGCGCCGACGTCAAGCAACTGCTGCTTGGCTCGCCGTACCACGGCACGCGAACTGCGGCCGCCGTGAACCACCAGCATCACACCGTCGACCATGGTCGACAGGATTGACGCATCGGTAAACGAAATGGCCGGGGGCGAATCGATAATGATGTGCGCGAACCTCTCACTCAACTGACCCAGGAGCCGGCGCATTTCATCCGAACCGATTAGTTCAGCCGGGTTCGGCGGCGCGGGACCGGAAGTCAGTATTTTCAAATTCGGCGTCTTCGGACACTTCTGAAGCAGATTGTCGAGATCTCTTTCACCTGAAAGCCACGTTGTCAGGCCCTTCGAGTTGGGCACTTCAAACTGCGTATGCAACCGCGGCCGTCGCAAGTCGCAATCGATGATCAGAACTTCGGCACCGGTCTGCGCGAGCATGAACGCGGTGTTGATGGCCGTCGTCGTTTTTCCTTCAGACGGCTGGCTCGACGTCACCAAAATAGTCTTCGGTGGCTGACCCGCTGAAGAGAGCAACAGCGACGTGCGCAAGTGACGATACGACTCGGCGATCGGCGATCTGACGTCGTCGAGCATCGCCAGCGCGTTTGACTCGCCCGGACCAGGTTTGTTGACTTGCGGCAGACCCTTCAAACGCGGGCCGGCGTGACCGCCGCTCGGAATGAGCGCCAGCGCCGGCAGGTGAATGTAGCGATCGACGTCGTCGAGCGACTTCACTGTGTCGTCGAGGAAATCAAGCAGGAACGCGAGGCCGATGCCCGCGACCAACGACAGCACAAACGCGATCATCACGTTGCGCACGCGCGGCGGGCCGACCGGGCCCCGCGGCAGGCGGCTGTAGTTTTCAATGCTGACTTCGTTGCCGCGGTCGCCTTGGGCGATCTGGAGCTCGCGTTGTTTTTGCAGCAGTGTGTTCAGGTATTGCTTGTTGGCTTCCAGCCGCTGCATAAACTCAGTCATTTCGATCTGATCGCGGGTCTGCTGGTTCGTGGTGCCGCGTTGTTCGTTATATCTCTCGCGAACGCTGTTTTCGTGGGCCTGGGCTGCTTCGTAAACCTTTTGCAAACCGATAATGGCGTCGCCGGCAGCCTTTTCCAGTTCATCGTTGAGGCGCTTGATGGTGACCTCGAGTTTCTTAACTTCGGGCCAGTCTTTCGTGTAGACGACCAACAGCGCTGCTTTCTTCTCTTCCAGTTGGGAAATTCGTTCCTGGAGTTGAGTAATCCGGCCCGACTTCTGTACTTCCGGAACCGAAAACGGATCTTTAGCGGCTTTGGCGCTGAGATAAATGGCCTGGGCGTTCTTGCGCTCGTTCTCCGCTTCCAGCACCTGGCTACTGAGAGCCGCGAGCCGCTGAACTTCGACGTTCACCGACTGATCGACGGTTGGCGGGATGCCCTTTTCACGCGCGAAGTTGAATAGTGCTTCCTGATCGTGACGGATCTTGCTCTGGTAGTCTGAAATCTCTCTTGCCAGAATGTCTTCGGCTTGCGTTGAGTTCTCGGTGGCCCGCTGGATGTTGTTGGCTCGGAAGACGTCGGCGATCGTGTTGGCCACCTTCTGGGCCATCTCGGGATCGGTGTGCCGGTATTTGATCAGGAACAGGTTGGTGCCGACAACGCCTTCCACTTGTTCGCCGGCCATGATGGCATCTTCATAAGGTTCAAGAGCAGCCAACTCCTCCGCCGTTAGCGGGTCGGCTTTTAGCCGCGCCTCGTCTACCACTGATAGGCCCTTCGGGGTGGGAGCCGGTTTGGCTACGCGTTTATCACCGGAGACCATGCGGCGGAGTGCAGCAAAGACGCCGCCTTGTGCCTGCGCGCCAAAGAAGTTTGGGTTGTGTCGCAGGTCCAGAGATAAGGCCACTTGCCGGGCCAGAGCGGGACTCTCGAGTAGCTTTACCTGAGTGCCCCAGAAATTCGCGTCGGGTTGCGCGTTGAGTACGATCTGTGGCGACTGAAGAATGTTCTTCGCTCGTTGCTCGATTCGGATAGTCGCCGCTGCTTCATAGATCGAAGGCTGGCGAAACATCTGAATCGCCACCAGCGACGTGACGACCAGGCAGAGGCTCAGGATGAGCCACTTGCGCTTCAGCACTACGAATAGATAGTCACGAAGCTGGCTCGGCTCGCTGGCAGCAGGCCCGTAGGATCGCACCTGTCCGATATCGCTTAGCGGTCTGTCAAGAGCGCGGTCGACGGCAGGCATCGGCATCAAGCGGTTATCTTGCGACATCATTTTTTCGGCTTTCCAACTTCAGAACTCTATCAAAAGGAAGAATAATAGCAGAGACTCGCTCTGAGGCAAGTCGCAACTCTCAGTAAATATGGCCCCTTTTCGGTCCAAAGACCGATCACTTTGGACGCCGAAGGCGTTCGCGAGTTCCAGCCCTGGGTCGTTTCAACCCTGGGGGCAGAACAAAAGAGAGAAACTCAACGCCGATGGTGTTGCCAAAACCGACGCGACTCGCCAACGCTTTCAGCGTTGGAAACTTCCGGGCTAACCTATCCCGGGGTTGTTCCAACCCTGGGCTGAAAATTCGCCCACGCCTTCGGCGTTTTCAAGTCGGACCACGAAATGGGCTAAGCCTTCTTGCCAATGGGGGAGAGGAGGGAGACCAATTGCTTCGGACAACAAACACTTCATTTTCGAATTTCGCGGCCGCGGAGCGGGACGCGATAACGAATCCATACTCACCGGCTCGACGATCGCCCGTTCACAATGTGCCAGTTTAAGCGCTTCGCGAGTAAAAGTCTCGAAACTTGCGCCGTCTCCCGCATTAACCACCTGAAAAATTCCCGGCAGGTCTAACTCAACCAGCTCGCGCAACCGCGCCGCCAGATCGCGTGCGTACGTTGGCGTACCGAAACAATCTGTGATCACTTTCAACTCTTCACCACGTTTCGCACGCTCGACAATCGTACTCAGGAAATTCCTTCCCCCCGGTCCAAAGATATAACCGGTGCGCACCACAATCGTGCGCGCATGTTCCGCTTGCGATCTGCGTTCACCCTCGAGCTTGAACCGGCCGTAGACACTCAGCGGCCGCGGCTGGTCGCGTTGCGTATAAAAACCGTCTTTCGAACCATCGAAAACGTAGTCCGTGGAAATCGTCAACAACCCCGCATCCACCAGACGACAAGCACGCGCCAGGTTCTCCGGTCCAATCGCATTGGCGCGTTCCGCCTTTGCCGGATCGTTCTCGCAGCCATCAACATCCGTCCACGCGGCGCAATTGATCACTGCATCGGGCCGCTCCGCGGAAACAACCGCTGCAACCTTCTCGGCGTCGCCAATGTCGAGCCACCGGCGATCGTAAGCGACGACTTCATCGCCCTGCGCACGACAATGCTCGACACTCGCCTTGCCTACCAGACCACTCGCGCCTGTAATCAGAATCTTCTTCAATCCCCACCGACCTCAGTTCCATACTGCACTTTGTAATAATCGCGATACGCGCCGTTTCTGGTGTTCCTGATCCACTCCGCATTGCCGCAATACCAGTCGACCGTTTTCTTCAGCCCGGTTTCCCACGTTTCTCGCGGCCGCCAGCCCAGCTCCGCTTCAGCGCGCCCCGGATCGATCGCATACCTCCGATCGTGCCCCGGACGATCCTTTACGAACCGAATCAAACTGCGCGGCTTGCCGAGCGCGTCGAGCAGAGACTCAACCACTTCCAGATTTCGCCGCGGATTGCGCGCGCCGACGTTGTAAACACGACCCGCTACACCGCTTTTGAGCGCCGCCAGGATCGCGCGGCAGTGGTCTTCCACGTAGATCCAGTCGCGCACGTTCAAGCCGTCGCCATAAACCGGAATTTCTTGGTCGTTGAGCGCATTTGCAATGGCGAGCGGCAGAAACTTTTCCGGGACCTGGCGTGGTCCATAGTTGTTGCCGCAGCGGGTGATTACCGTATCCAGACCAAACGTGTGATGGGCGGCGCGCACGAGATGTTCGGCCGCGGCCTTGGAAGCGGCGTACGGACTGTTCGGCGCAAACGCAGAGTCTTCTGTAAAAAATGCGTCGTCCCGTTCCGGCAAGCTGCCCATTATTTCGTCAGTCGAAACCTGCACGAAGCGCCGGACGCCTTTTTGGCGGGCCGCGTCGAGCAGTGTTTGAGTGCCGATGACGTTAGTCCGCAAGAAATCGTCAGCCGACACGATGCTGCGATCCACGTGCGACTCGGCGGCGAGATTTACGATTGCGTCGGTGCCCGGTTCGAGGGCCTTCGCGATTGCCTCGGCGTCGGCGATATCACCCTGGATAAACCGGTGGCGTGATTCATCAATCCCCGCGAGGTTCTCGAGATTCCCGGCGTAGGTAAGCGCGTCGAAATTGACGACTCTTTCTGGCGCGTAATCGCCAGTTTCTTCGAGCAAAAGGCGCACGAAGGCCGAGCCGATAAAGCCTGCGCCGCCGGTGACAAAGATAGTTCGCATCTCGTACAAAAGTTCCGCCAGGAATTTTCGCAAGCAAGTGGACCAGCCCAGTATACTTTTAAGTCAACAAATCCGCGTTATGAGATTGAGGGGTAGGGCCAACACTAATTTAGTTGACACGCAATCCGACTTGTAGTAAAAGACTGCGCCTTCAAATCCAGAAGACGATCTTGCATGGATCAGGATCGTAGTCACGCGTGAGAATCACGCTCGTTTTTAACCCTCGCTTTTCCGCCAGTTCCGTTACGGTAGGTTCTACAAACCCCTTAAGGAGACTCCATCATGAGCAAGGCCCGATTCTTCGTGAACTGTTTGGCGCTTTTTGTCTTGACCCTCTGTATTCATTCTGTGGCAAACGCCCAGGCGACGCGTACCTGGGTGTCCGGCGTCGGCGACGACGCAAACCCGTGCAGCCGCACTGCTCCTTGCAAAACCTTCGCGGGGGCTATTTCAAAAACGGCGGCGAGCGGTGAAATCTCCGTCCTCGATCCTGGCGGCTTTGGCGCCGTGACGATCACCAAAGCCATTACCATCAACGGCGATGGCACTCTAGCCGGAATCCTTTCCGCCGGCACAACCGGCATCATCGTGAATGCCGGCGTCAATGATGTCGTCTACATCCGCAATGTTTCGATCAACGGCGCCGGCACCGGGCTCAACGGTATTCGCTGGCTCGCTGGCAAAGCCCTTCACGTCGAGAACTGCAACATCTACGGGATTGGTAACAACACTGCTGGCAACGGCTTCGGCATTCTCGTGAACCTGGCCGCCACGGGCGGTGGCCTGTTCGTAAAGGACACAAATATCAAGACCTGCGCAGTGGCCGGTGTGTCAGTAGCCACGTCGACCGGGTTTGTGGCCGGCGTGCTTGAACACGTCAGGCTGGAAGCAATGCCAACCGGTCTCATTATCAGCAACAACGCTTTCGTCAGCGTCCGCGATTCCGAGATCAATCTGGCGACGTCCATCGGCGTCAGCATCACCGGCAGCGGAACACCAACCGGCAGTTTTGACAACTGCATGATCAATAACAATCCGACCGCCATTAACGTCGGCGCCAGCGGAATCATGAACCTCTCGAGCTCAACGCTCGAGAACAACACAACCGCGATCGTGAGTGCTGCACCGCAAGCCAACCTTCGCTCGTCTGGCAACAACCGACTGCTCGGTAACGTCAGCGATGGAGCGACGTTGACGGTCATTCTGCAAAAGTAGGCCTTCGGAGACCTTCAGGTGAGAGGATCAACATGATGACAACCCGAACTTTACTTTCGGTTGGTGCGGTGCTGGTCATCTGTCTTGCGATCTTTACCTCGGTTTCGAGCTCGAGTTCGATGAGCTCAACTCCGGAACGCCGAAATTCTGCTGCGACTCCTGCAGCCGGGCGTCTGAAAGATCGTTCAACCAGAGCAGCACATAATGAAGTGACGGGAAAAAACAGTCTTCTCCGGAGCCTTATGCAACCGGCGGGTCTGCCCGGCACAAAACTCTTTAGCCTACTCGCTCCGCAAGGACCAGGACCGGAAACAATTGCCACTTTCGCCGAAGATTGCACCACACCGAAAACCGACTTCAATTTTGGTGAGACGATCTGCGCGGTAGTGACGAATGCACCGCTGGGCGCTAATGAGCGACTAGTTTGGGGCCATACTGATGGCTTCCTTGCACGCGAAGTATTCCTCAACAGCTCCACGCAATCCGATCAGTTGCTGTTGACTCCTACTTCAATTCTCGGCGGCGAAACGGTCAATAACCGGGGCACGTGGAGAATCCGCAGTATCAATACCGACGGCGAACCGGTAGCCGAAACCACCTTTACCATTCACGATCCCGAGATAGTGACCGGCGATCTCTCCGTCTATAAGTTCATTCAGAGCGGCGAGAGCAAGGTCAATGAAAACACTGACGTAAGCTTCACGATCAGCGTTTCCAATTTTGGACCCGACACTGCGAGTAACGTTGAGCTGGAAGATTTCACGCCAGATGCCACAACCTTCGTTTCCTTAACGCAAACTTCGGGTCCGGCATTTACCTGCACGGATTCGAATTGCACCATCGCTTCGCTGGCGAGAGGCGCGCGAGCTAACTTCGTCGCCGTCTACCACACGAATGGTGTCGCCGTGGAAACGTTTACCACCTACTCGGCGATAGTATCGAGCGACACGGCGGAGTTGCGTCCGGCGGATAACAGCGCCTCCGGCGAGTTCAGCATCGTCGTCGCGGGCGCGCCACAAGCCTGCACGCTGGATTGCCCGGACAACATCAACGCCACTGCGAACACGACCGTCAACGGCGAGCGCGGCGCAATCGTCACGTTTGACGCAGCCACGCCGGAAGGCGATTGCGGCTCGGTTACTGCGACACCCGCTTCGGGTTCGTTCTTCCCGGTCGGCACGACTACCGTTACGGTTTCCGCAACCGGCGGTGCGACCTGTAGCTTCACCGTCACGGTTGAAGACACCGGTTTTGACCCGCCGACCATCAGCTGCCCGGCCAGTGCTGACGTAGATGCCGGTCCCAACTGTGAAGCCGTTGTTGCCGTTGGCAATCCTACGACAACCGGAACTAACGTGACTGTGGTCGGCACGCGCAGTGACGGCAAGTCGCTGTACACCTGCGACGCAAATGGCGAGAACTGCACGCGCAAGACGACCGACGATCCGTTCTCGGCCGGTATCACGACGATCACCTGGATCGCTTATTCGCATAGCAGTCCGGGACCGTTCGCGACGGCGGAAGACGAGGAGGCAGCGCGTACCGGCAGTGCTACCTGCACGCAGGTAATTACCGTCAACGATGTAACGCCGCCGGTGATTTCCGTTTCGCCGCAAACGATCGCGGCGGACGCGAGTTGCCAGGCGTTGGTGCCTGATTTCACGACCGCGGCGCAGGTTTCAGATAACTGCGCGTGTTCGGGATCGGACACCAGCGAGGCCTGTGCAGACCGTCATCCGATCACGGTAACCCAGAGCCCGGCTCCGGGAACGCCAGTCGGACTCGGAACGCACACGATCACGTTAGCGGCTAACGATGGGTCAAGCAGTAATGGTGGCGCAGGCAATACGACCACGATTACTACGACGCTTACCGTCGTCGACAACACCGCACCGGTAATCACATTGAACGGGTCGGCCTCAGTTACTGTCGAATGCCATACCTCGTTCACAGACCCCGGCGCGACTGCGTCAGACGCCTGCGACGCAAGCGTCCCGGTAACCGCATCTGGTTCGGTCGATGTAAATACAGTCGGTACTTACACGATCGTCTATAACGCGTCGGACGACTCGGGAAATAATGCAACAGCCGTGACGCGTACGGTCCACGTGGTCGATACGACCAAGCCGGTCATCACCATCACGGGCGCCGATCCGCTGACGGTGGAGTGTCATACGTCGTTCACCGATCCGGGTGCGACGGCTAATGATTCATGCGCCGGCTCGGTGTCCGTGACGTCAACCAATAACGTCAACGTCAACGTGCCTGGTTCGTATTCAGTCACTTACTCAGCGACTGATGCGTCCGGAAACACGCAGACTGCAACGCGTACGGTAAACGTCGTCGATACAACGCAGCCGACGGCGGCCTACAACAACCTGACGATCTTCTTCAACAACCTGACCGTGGTTTTCGGTATCAACACGGTCACCATCAACGGAACCAGCTATCCCTTTAACGGTGTGTCGTTCACCCATGCGGGTTACACGTTCACCTTTAACGGCCAGACAATCTCCATCACGAAGAGTGGCATTACGCAGACGTTTACACTGAACGGTAAGACGATCGTCCTCTGGACGCCGACTCATCAGTATCAGACCGTGAATGTCTCCGACCTGATAGCCGGCGCTGCCGACTCGTGCGATACGGGCCTTAACCTGAACAATGTCGTCATTAGCTCAGTGAGTAGTGACGAGCCCGAAAACATGTCGGGTGGCGGCGACGGCAACACGGTCAACGACATCGTCATTGCACCGGATTGTAAGTCGGTGAAACTGCGTGCGGAGCGGAATGGCCTGGGGAATGGTCGTGTTTACACGATAACGTTCCGCGTGCGCGATAGCTCGAATAACGTCCTGACCCTGACGTCCAAGCTGAAGGTCATGGCTCTTAGCTTGAACGTCGTGGACGATGGCGCGGCCGCGGGCTACACGGTCGCAGGTGTTTGCCCGTAGGAGGAGTGAGATATGAAGAGATCACTTAGAAGTAATTGGCGCACCTTAATAGTTGCTTCGGTTGCGACGTTGGTGCTGGTGGGACTGCCGTTCTTGTCGACGGCACGATCACTGAGCACTGCGACCAACGTCGCCATCGTCAACAATTCAAATTGGGAAATTCGTCACGTGTATCTACAGGCTACGGATCAAGATACCTGGTCTTCGGATCTACTTAATGGGACCGCGATCGTAGCCGGCAGTTCGTACACCCTCTCGGGTATCGCCTGTGACGGACAATCGACCAACGTTATCACGGAAGACAAGGACGGCTGTTTTCTAACCCGCTCCGTTGCCTGTGGTAGCGATTCAACCTGGACGATTACCAACGATGCCAGTCCGAACTGCGGAAACTGACTGCTTTTGTAGCGGACCAGCGGCGCCTGCTGCCAGCGGCGCGGCTGGTCCTATGGAACATATATGCAACTCCCCCATATCTTCAACCACTTAAAGGAGACTCTAGAAATGATTAAGTTTTACCCCACCATCAAGGCGTTGTTAGTGACCTCTTTCATCCTCGCCCTGGCGACAGCCGCCCAAGCCCAGGCCACGCGTACATGGGTATCCGGTGTTGGCGATGACGTTAATCCCTGCAGCCGCACCGCCCCCTGCAAAACGTTCGCGGGCGCAATCTCAAAAACAGCCAAGGATGGAGAGATCAGCGTTCTTGATCCGGGTGGCTATGGTGCAGTTACGATTACCAAGTCCATCTACATCAACGGCACTCACGGTGCCGGATACGGCTCCATCATCGCCTCGTTGGTGAACGGCATCATCATCAACATCACGGACGTGAACGACGTGCGGAAAGCTGTGCGTTTGCGCTCCCTCGATATCAACGGCGTCTCGACCGGCATCAATGGCATCAGCCTCCTTGCTGCGACTAACGTCTTTGTCGAAGACTGCGTGATTGACGGTTTCACCGGCGACGGAACCAATTCCGGCATGGGCATCAGAATGAATACCTCTGGCACCTGCAACCTCTACGTAAGTGACACGATGATTCACAAGAACGTCAAAGGGATCAGAGCTGCCTCCACCGCTGGTTTCGCCGTTGCCGACATTAGGAACAGCAACATTGAAAACAACCAGACCGGCGTCGAGGCGGCCACCAACAATAGCTTTGTGATTGTTGATGATTCCCGCATCGCCAATAACTCATCGAGCGGCGTGTTTGCCTCGGCTTCGGGATCCAACCTGACCGTGAGCGATAGCACGCTCATGCACAACGGCACCGCCATCAATGCGGCTGCGGGATCGGCCGTCAAAGCTCTAAGCAATGCGGTCCTGTTCAACACGACCGGGTTCGGCGGCACGACTGCCAATATCCAGACGGACGGCCAAAACAGGAACGCGGGCAACACCACGCCGGGCGCTCCTGGTGGTGGCCTGGTCACCATTCATTAATCAGGTTTGCTCCCCGGCCTGATTTCGATTCCCCGCACGTTATTTTCCAAACGTGCGGGGAATCTCTTTTATCCGTGTAAACTGTGGCGGTAAACTCTTTGACTGAATGACACCGATCATCAGAGCAACTCAGGTTGCCAAGCAGTATCGACTTGGATCCGATCAGAACTCGTTTGTGACGCTGCGCGATGCTTTGGCGGAGGCATTTCGCTCTCCGCTCAAGCGATTCAGATCGAATCGGACCAACGGGAAGGTCATGGCGCTTCACGATGTCAGTTTCGAAGTGGCTGCGGGCGAAGTGCTCGGGATTATCGGCCGTAACGGTGCGGGCAAATCGACCTTGTTAAAGGTGCTAGCGCGCATCACTGAACCCACTTCGGGGCGGATCGATCTCTACGGACGGGTGGCGAGTTTGCTCGAAGTCGGCACTGGTTTTCATCCCGAATTGACGGGACGTGACAACATCTATCTGAATGGCGCGCTGCTGGGCATGTCGCGGGCCGAAATTCGAGGCAAGTTTGACGAGATTGTCGCCTTCTCGGAAATCGAGAAGTTCATCGACACACCCGTCAAGCGCTACTCGAGTGGAATGTACTTGCGCCTGGCCTTCGCCGTGGCCGCGCATTTGGATCCGGAAATCCTGCTGGTAGATGAGGTGCTGGCTGTTGGCGACGCTCGTTTTCAGCGGAAGTGTCTCGACAAGATGGAAGACGTGAGACAAGCCGGACGAACGGTAATCTTCGTTTCCCATAACATGCCGGCCGTCATGCGACTTTGCCCACGCACGATCCTGATCGAGAACGGTACTATTGCCTTTGACGGACCATCGCCAGAGGCAGTGGGCATATATCTCGGTTCGGGAACACGGACCAACGCCGTGCGCGAATGGAAAGAACTCGAGAGTGCGCCCGGAAACGAGATTGTCCGGCTGCGCGCAATTCGCATCCGTTCGGAGGATGGCGAGATCCGTGAAAGCGTCGATATCCGTGTGGCGGTTGGCGTAGAGATGGAATACGAAGTTCTTAAGAGCGGGCACGTACTAGTGCCCAATTATCATTTTGTTAACCAGGAAGGTGTTTGTGTGTTTATTGCCCGTGAACAGGATGATAATTGGCGGCGCCGCCCTCGGCCCGCCGGCCGCTACGTGAGCACAGCGTGGATTCCCGGCAATTTCCTTTCTGAAGGTAGCTTAATCGTCGGTGCGGCTATCAGCACCATGGAGCCCTTGCGGGTCCATTTTTTTGAGCGAGATATCGTGGCTTTTCAAGTGGTCGATAGTCTGGATGGAAATTCAGCCCGAGGAGATTTCGCCGGCCACGTGCCGGGCATTGTGCGGCCGTTGTTGAAGTGGACGTCGGAATTTGTTCCTGCCAACTCGTCGGCAACGGCCGGAGAACCTGCATCATGAAGGTCGTTATCCTCGCGGGCGGACTGGGTACGCGTCTGACCGAAGAAACAGAGCTCAAGCCGAAGCCGATGGTCGAGATCGGTGGCCGACCGATTCTCTGGCACATCATGAAGCACTATGCGCATCACGACTTTAAGGAGTTTTTCATCGCGCTCGGTTATCGCGGCGAGATCGTCAAGCGCTTCTTTATCGACTACTGCTCGTTGAGCGGCAGTATGACGATTGATCTTTCGCAGGGAGTGGTCAACAATCACCAGAACGACTGCGAAGACTGGTTGGTCCATCTTAAAGACACCGGGAACGAGACGAACACCGGCGGGCGCGTGAAGCGACTACAGCCGTGGTTGTCAGATGGCGCGTTCATGCTGACGTACGGTGACGGCGTCAGCAACGTCGACTTGCGAAAGCTGCTGGAGTTTCACCGTGAGCACGGGCGCGTTGCGACGGTAACCGCCGTGAGACCGCCGGCTCGGTTTGGTGGACTTATCTTTAACGGCGACCTAGTGGCTGAGTTTACCGAGAAGCCGCAGATCGGTGAGGGCTGGATCAATGGTGGCTTCATGGTGCTTGAACCGGCAGTATTCGATTACCTTGAAGGTGACCACAGCAGCCTGGAGGCGGACGCCCTTGAGAGACTGGCGGCTGAAAACCAGCTCGTCGCGTTTCGTCACGAGGCGTTCTGGCAGTGCATGGACACGATGCGCGAAGTGAGATTGCTGGAGAGTTTGTGGCGTTCGAGTAGTCCCCCGTGGAAGGTATGGTCGTAGAGCGTTCAACCAAGAAACAGTTTTGGCAAGACCGGCCAACGCTCGTGACCGGCGCCACTGGTCTACTCGGCGCCTGGCTCGTGCGCCAACTGCTTGCTGTCGAAGCTGACGCTGTTTGCCTGGTGCGTGATTGGGTGCCGCAGAGTGAGTTTGTGCGTGCGCGCCTGATCGATCGCGTGAAAGTGGTGAATGGCGACGTGCGTAGTCAGTCGCTCCTGGAACGTACACTTGGTGAATACGAGATCGACACGGTAATCCACCTCGCCGCACAAACCATCGTCGGCATTGCAAACCGCAATCCCGTTTCGACCTTCAAAACAAACATCGGTGGCACGTGGGCGCTGCTCGAGGCGTGCCGCCGCAGCCCGACAGTGAAACAGATCGTCGTGGCCTCGTCAGACAAGGCTTACGGCGAACACCAGCAGCTTCCCTACGACGAAGACACGCCGCTGAGGGGCCGTCACCCTTACGACGCAAGCAAGTCGTGTGCTGATCTAATCGCGCAGTCGTATGCCGTGACGTACAACCTTCCGGTGGCGATCACACGTTGCGGCAACCTCTACGGCGGCGGCGACCTAAACTGGAACCGCATCGTGCCCGGAACGATTCGTTCGGTGCTGCACGGGCAACGCCCGGTGATCCGTTCCGACGGCAAGTTTGTGCGCGACTACTTCTACGCCAAAGATGGCGCCATCGCAACCATGCTACTCGCCGAGCGCATGGCCGGAAACAAGGCGCTTCGTGGTCAAGCGTTCAACTTTTCCAACGAAAGCCAGGTGACTGTGTTGGAACTGGTGGATCGCATTCTTAAGTTGATGAGATCCGAGCTCCAGCCGGACGTGCGCAGCGAAGCGGTAAACGAGATTCGCGAGCAGTACCTGAGTGCTCGCAAAGCGCACGAGGTGCTCGGCTGGAAGCCGCTCTTCACGCTGGATGATGGCCTGCGGCGCACGATCGACTGGTACCGAGAGTTTTTAGGAGCAGGTGCTTGATGACTGGCAAGGACCCGACTGCTTGCCGGTTATGCGGGTACACGGAACTGCAAGGTGTTCTGTCTCTCGGACGCACCCCGCTGGCAAACGCGCTGCTAACAGAGAAACAACTCTGCGAAACAGAAGAGACGTACCCACTCGAGCTCGTGTTTTGTTCGCGTTGCTGGCTGGTGCAGATCACCGAAACAGTGCCGCCGGAAAAACTCTTTCGCGAGTATGTTTATCTTTCGTCGTTTTCGGACACGATGCTACGCCACGCGGAAGAGATTTCCGCGGAATTGATCGAATCTCGTAAACTTGGAGCCAAGAGCCTTGTTGTCGAGGTGGCCAGTAACGACGGTTATTTACTCCGGTACTACAAACGCGCGGGCGTGCCAGTGCTTGGCATCGAGCCGGCGGCTAACGTCACGCAGGTTGCGGAGCAGCGCGGTATTCCAACCGTCTGCGATTTCTTCGACGAGAATCTGGCTGCGCGCCTATCTGATGAAGGCCACCGCGCGGATGTCATTCACGCGCATAACGTCCTCGCCCATGTTCCCGGTCTGAATGGATTTGCCCGTGGCCTTGGTCATCTATTGAAGGAAAACGGTGTGATCGTTTTCGAAGTACCCTACGTGAAGGACATGATCGACCGCTGCGAGTTTGATACTGTCTATCACGAGCACTTGAGCTATTTCTCGTTGAGTGCGCTCGAGGTGCTGTTCAAACGCAACGGTCTGACGATTCAAAAGGTTGAGCAACTACCGATTCATGGCGGAACGTTGCGTGTTTATGCAGGTCACGAAACAAACCAGGATGAATCCGTGCTCCGTTTGCTGCGCGATGAAGAAGCCTGGGGCGTTGGCAAAATCACCTTCTATAGCGACTTCGGCGCGCGTGTTGAGCGGCTGCGCGACGAACTCGTTGCCCTCTTACGCGATCTGAAAACGCAAGCTAAACGAATCGCGGTCTATGGTGCGTCAGCAAAGGGCACGACGCTTTTGAACTACTGCGGCCTCGGCCAGGAAACGCTCGATTACGTTGTCGATCGCAGCACCGTGAAGCAGGGCCTCTACACACCCGGCACGCATCTGAGAATTCACGCGCCAGAAAAGTTACTCGATGATATGCCCGACTACGTGCTCCTGCTGACCTGGAACTTCGCCGACGAGATTCTCGAACAGCAGTCGGAGTATCGGCGGCGCGGCGGCCGATTCATCGTGCCCATTCCTGCTGTGCGAGTAGGGTGAACACGAATATCAAAGATGATCATTTTCAAAGAAACGAAACTCAAAGGCGCGTTTGTGATCGAACCAGAGAAGTTTGCAGACCAACGTGGTTTCTTTGCCCGCAGCTTTTCGAAACAGGAATTTCTGGAGCACGGGCTGCGAGCTGAGTTCGTCGAGGCCGGTATTTCTTTCAACTTGCGGAAACATACCGTGCGCGGCATGCACTTTCAAGTGCCGCCGCACCCACAGGCGAAGCTCGTTCGCTGCACGCACGGGGCGATTTACGATGTGATGATCGATCTCCGGCCCGACTCGCAAACCTATAAACAGTGGTTCGCGCAGGAACTGACGCCACAGAACCGCTTGATGCTCTACATTCCGGAAGGTTTCGCCCACGGGTTTCAAACACTCGAAGACGAGTCGGAAGTCTTCTATCACTTATCTGGCGGGTATGCGCCCGTGAGTGAACGTGGAGTCAGATGGAACGATCCGGCGTTCGCGATCAACTGGCCTGAAACGGAGCGCATCATCATCAACGAAAGAGATCGCGCGTATCCTGATGTCGTCTGAGATGTCGTCTGAGATTGCCAGCGAGAATCACCTGCTGACTGACGCACTTGCGGTTGCCGGTCAGGACGAGCAACTGCGCGAGATCTTCTTTGATGCTCTGCGCGAGGCCGAACTGCGATCTGACAATCCCGTGATGTTTCGCGAACAAGTCCGCTGGCCCTTGATACTTTCGCTGTTGCGCGATGTCGAGGCGCACAGAATCGTGCTTGAAAATGGCGCCGTGTTTGATGTAACTCCCGACAGCCGCATCGAGAAGGCGTTATTGTTGAGTACCGTCGCACATCCCGATCACGTCTGGGAACCGCAAACCACCAGGCTTCTGATCGCCCTGGCTACGAACGCAACCAACGTGATCGTAGGTGGTGCTTACATCGGCGATCAGGTAGTGCTAATCGCCCGCGGAACAACCGGCACGGTCCACGCCTTCGAACCGATGAAACATGCCTTTGAGCGACTCCTTCATCACTTGCGAATCAACGACCTCGAGAACGTTGTCGCTAATCAGTTGGGATTGTGGGACCGCAGTCATGCTCATCTTCGACTTGATGGTCACCTGGCTCTTGCTTCATCAGTAGCCGTAGACAGCGGCCACTCTGTGAGTGGCGCAACGACTGAGTCGATCTCCATTGATGACTACGTGCTTTCGCGAGAATTGGCGGCAGTGGAATTGCTCATGCTGGACACTGAAGGTGGCGAAGAGAAGGCGCTGTTGGCAGGGCGAAGGACGATTGCTCGCGATAGTCCAAACATAGTCTTCGAAGTGCACCGGAGTTTTGTCGACTGGAGTGAAGGTCTTGAGAAGACCTCGATCGTGACGTTTCTCACGTCGCAGGGTTACGAAGTTTTCGCCATTCGCGATTTTCACAACAACTATCCGATGAGCGGTTATCCGGTGGAGGTCGTTCCAGTTGCAAATGTCTATCTTGATGGCCCGCCACACGGCTTCAACGTTCTGGCCACGAGAGACGAGAACCTGGTGAACCGCTTGGGACTGAAGATCGTGGCGAACGTAAGTCCAAAGTTGCTGCTGGAGAAAGATCCGGCGCTGCACTTTCCGTTGTCCACAAATGGTTGAAGAGAGATGATTACCGTTCTCGGAGCGTCCGGTTTTATCGGTTCGCATTTAGCAAACAAACTCGCGCAATTCGAGGTGGAGTTTCAGACTATTGGAAGAAGCGAGCCGCTTCCGGCCGGCAACCTGGGGCATGTTGTTTACTGTATTGGCCTTACCGCGGACTTTAGATCGCGGCTGTTTGATACGGTTGAGGCTCACGTTTGTACTTTGCTCGAACTGGTGCGTAAGTGCCGCTTCGATTCACTCCTGTACCTGTCTTCCACGCGCCTTTACGCGGCCGGCGATTCAACTGACGAGGAACAATCGCTGTGTGTCGCGCCGCGCGATCAGAGCGATTTGTATAACATCTCAAAAGTGATGGGTGAATCGATTGCGCTGAACTCCGGCCGGCCGGCGCGCGTCGTGAGAATCGCCAATGTTTACGGCCCGGATTTCGCTTCCGACAATTTTCTGCCGTCGCTCTTGAAGCGGGCCGTCAGCGGCGAAAGGATCGTGTTGCAAACAGCGCCTGACTCGGCAAAAGACTATATTAGTATCACTGACGTCGTAGACGGTTTGATACGGATCGTCAACCGTGGACAAGATCAGATTTACAATCTCGCCAGCGGAATCAACGTTTCGCATGCTCAGTTGGCGGAAAGACTCCGCAGCTTGACGGGCTGCACGTTTGAGTTTACTCCCGGCGCGCCGGCAATCAGCCGTCCGCAGATAAACATAAACCGGATGCGCGCCGAGTTCAGTTTTGCCCCCGCGTCTGTTTTGGACGACTTACCCAAGCTCGTTCAGTTATACGAAGGAAACAGATCCCGCACATGATCAAGGCCGACCTCGAGCAAGGCACGATCAGCATTGAAGAGAATGGCCGCACGCGTCAGCACAAGCTTGACACGCCTGAAGCCTTCAAGATCATTTCCGACCTCTGGCTGCGCGCGGGTTGGGACAACAAGTACGTTTACAGTTTTACCTGGTTTGGGCGTCCGATCATTCAACTGCCGGAAGACATGATCCGGATCCAGGAAGTATTATATGCGGTGCGTCCCGATGTGATCGTCGAAACAGGCGTGGCCCACGGCGGCTCACTCGTGTACTACGCCACTTTATGCAAGGCAATGGATCGTGGTCGCGTGATTGGCGTGGACATTGAAATTCGCCCTCGCAATCGCCAGGCAATCGAAGCACACCCGCTCGCATCATTGATTACGCTCGTCGAAGGCAGTTCGATCGAGCCCGCGATCGTCGAACAAGTGCGATCGCAAATCAGACCACACGAAAGAGTGATGGTGTTGCTGGATGCGTGTCATGAAAAGGAGCACGTACTCGGAGAGTTAAGGGCCTATTCGTCGCTAGTTCGCGCGGGCTCTTATATCGTGGCGATGGACGGCATCATGGAACAACTAACCGGCGCTCCGCGCAGTTCGCCTGACTGGTCGTGGAACAATCCGCGACAAGCTGCACTCGAGTTCGTGGCGGAGAATCCGGACTTTGCGATTGAAGAGCCTCAGTTTGCTTTCAACGAAGGCAATGTTACGGAACGCGTGACGTACTGGCCTTCAGCTTTTATCAAACGGCTGAGATGATGCTCACCGGAGCGCTCAAAAGGATTCAGGATCGTTACTGGCTCGCGCGCTTTGGCCGTCAGGTGCACCTGGTGCCGCCTGTAGAACTCATGCACGACGGTCCGCAAAGCTACAAGGAGTTCAAACAGAACGGTGATGAATTCCTGCGTCATTACATCGACCTGTGCGGTCTGCGACCGGATGAACACATGCTCGATGTCGGCTCGGGAATTGGCCGGAAGACGTTGCCGCTGGTCAACTACCTGAGCGAAAGCGGAAGCTATGACGGTCTGGAGCTCGTGCGCAGCGGTGTTGATTGGTGCACCGAGAAGTACACCGCGAAGTATCCGAACTTCCAGTTTCACCTCATCGACGTCTATAACGAACTTTACCATCCGTCAGGAACGTACCGCGCGACGGATTATCGTTTTCCGTTCGCGGCAGAACGGTTTGATTTCGTTGCGGTAAATTCCGTTTTCACACACATGAGGCCGGCGGAGGTTGAGAATTATCTGAGCGAGATCGCGCGTGGGTTGAAAACAGGCGGGCGATGTCTGGTCTCGTTTTTTCTACTCAACCAGGAGTCGTTAAGACTAATCGAACAAAGTAAGAGCACGATCGATCTGCGCCATCCGATTGGGCCCGGGCGCGCACTTTCGCGCGAAAAACCCGAACTCGCTATCGGATTCGACGAAGACTACTTAGTCCGGCTCTACGAACGCTTTGGATTGGAGATCAGAAGACCAATTCACTATGGATCGTGGTGCGGCCGCCGCGAATATCTTAGCTATCAGGATCAGATCCTGGCATTCAAGCAAGGGCGTTAGCGATGGCGTACACAGGTACAATGGTGGTGATCCCGACGCGCAACCGCGCGACGATCGCAATGAATGCCATCCGCTCGGTGCTTGAGCAACAGGTGGAAAACGTCAGGGTCATGGTTTCTGACAACTCAACGTCGGAGACAGATCGCTCCGCGCTCGCCGATTTCTGTGCCACGTCTTCCGACCGGCGTCTCCGCTACGTTGCGCCGCCAGAGTCGCTTTCAATGTCGGTGCATTGGGAGTGGGCCATTCGGGAAGCTTTGCAGTTCTATCCGGCGAGTCATTTTCTTTACCTGACCGATCGCATGATGTTGAGGGCGGGAGCTTTGCGCGAAGTTCTGAGTCTCGCCGCGCTCTATCCCGACAACGTGATCAGTTACAACCACGATCGGATCATCGACAATACAGAGCCGATTCGCGTCGAGCAGTATCCTGCGACTGAAAGATTGTTGGCCATCGATACGCTGCGGTTATCATGGCTTTTGTCGCAGGCAGTTATTCATCCGGCAGTACCGCGAATGCTCAATTGCGTCGTGCCACGTTCAGTGCTGAATCGCATTCGCGAGCGCTTCGGTGGCGTCTTCTCGTCGATCTCACCGGATTTCAACTTCTGTTGCCGCTGCCTTGAGGTCGAACACTCGATCCTCTACTACGATAAGGCGCCGATCTTTCATTACGCTCTGGACCGCAGCAATGGAGCGAGCGTCACTCGCGGCGAGATGACCATCGATAATGCGGACTTTACGGTGAATCTGCCAGTGGATAATTCGCTCCGAAACTTCGCCACGCCGATACCGCAACTCAATACCGCAATTAATGCAGCCTTTCATGAGTACTTTCTGATCAGGCAACAGACCAATAGCGAACGCTTTTTCGAAGTCGACCGGGAGATGTATTTGCAGGCAAACGCGAGGGAGATCCAGGAAGTAATCGATCCGGCGTTACGAGCAGAGAGGCTCTCGTTATTGGCCGCCAATGGTTACCGCAACGAGATCAAGAACAGCCGTGTACCAGACGCCGCTGAGAGTACTTTTACTCAACGAGCGCGGTTAAAGATCAAAAGATTACTTACTGGACCAGCGACAACAACCGCGTGGTTGTTTCTTGCCCGCACGTTCGCCATCACACCACCAGGCTATAACAATTTTGAATTTGCAACGCGTGACCAGGCCATCGACTACGCGAAAAACATCTCACGCGGAAACGTGAATAGAGCGCCGCATGACGAAGCGTTGCTGATGGCGCGCGAGATGCCAAAACAATGATGCACGCGCTGCGTTCGCTGCTGCCGGCAAATCTGAAAACGGCGGTCTACGATCGGCTGAATCGAGCGAAACTCGAACGGCTGCTGCGTACTAAGAATGATTTTCGCGCGGCGCTTGCACGCGGTGCAGGCCAACTGGCTAAGGTTCCCCAAGGGATCAATCTCGTCGGTTACATTCGCGCCGACATGGGACTCGGCGTTGCCGTACGCGGCTTTGCCGCCGCCTTCGAAGCGGCCGGCGTTCCTTTCAACGTCATCAACATGGAGCACGGCAACTCTTCCCCACAAACCGATCATTCGTGGTCGCACAAGGAAGTGCGCGAGTCGCGTTACGACATCACGGTCGTCTCGGTGAATCCTGACAACAGTTTTTACCTGCGCACTCAAATCTCGCCCGAAATACTCGGCGACCGTTACGTGATCGCCAACTGGTTCTGGGAGCTGCCCGAGATGCCTGATGAATGGCTGGCGGAGTTTGAATACACGGATGAGGTTTGGACCGCCACTAACTTCGTCCGTGAAGCGATCTCGCGCAAAGCACCGGTGCCGGTGGTGCGCGTTCCGCCGGCGGTGCAATTAAGCCATGCGGCGCAGAGGTTTTCGCGCGCGCAACTCGGTCTGCCGGAGCAGCGGTTCTTGTTTCTGGCGATGTTTGATACCAGGAGTGTGTTGGAACGAAAGAATCCGCTGGGTGTGTTGCGTGCGTTCAAGAGTGCGTTTGCGCGTGACGATGCGAATGTTGGATTAGTGCTGAAGTTCAACAATCCTGATTATGAGCAGCCGCTGTTGCGCGAACTGCGTGAAGAACTGAGGGGCTGCGAAAACGTGTTTCTGATCGATCGGTTGCTGAGTCGTGATGAGATCTCTTCGTTGATCGGCGAGTGCGACTGTTTCGTGTCGTTGCATCGTTCCGAAGGCTTCGGTCTGGCCCCGGCTGAAGCGATGAGTTTGGGTAAGCCCGCGATCGTCACCAATTGGTCCGGCAACACTGATTACATGACCGACGACAATTGCATTGCGATCGATTATGAACTGGTGCAGTTGGGCCGTGATTATGGCCCATACAAAGCGCACCAGCGCTGGGCGGAACCGGACCTCGAACAAGCCACGCACTGGATGAAAAGGATCGTGGCGGAACCGGAGCTCGCGCGGCAGATTGGTTTGCGCGGGCAGCAGACAATTCATTCCGAGTTTTCACCACAAGCCGTGGGCAAGATCGTTCAAGCCCGTCTCGAAGAGATAAGAGGTGCGCGCTAGGTGACCTTCGTCCGTAGAATCGTCAACAGCATTAACTATCGCGTGCTTGCGCCGCTAACGAATCGCGATGCGCGCAACTGGGCGTCGAAGACTGACTTCCGCAAAGCGCACCGCCGGCTGCTGCGGCAGCTTCGCAGCACGTACACGAATGACGAAGCGGTACGACGCGCGGTCGGTGGCGAGTTTGAGGGGTATGGTCTGCTTTTGCGAGACGCGTTGATTTATCACGGATTGGCGCCCAAAGATTATTTGATCGACGTCGGATGTGGATCGGGACGCCTGGCGAAGCCGCTCGCCGAGTATCTCGATGGGAAGTATCTGGGCATCGATGTCGTGCCGGGATTGGTGGAGTATGCGCGTAAATTAGTTCCGCGATCTGATTGGCGGTTTGAGGTTGCGGAGGGATTGAAGATACCGGAAGCGGATCAACAAGCCGACATGGTTTGTTTCTTCTCGGTGCTGACGCACCTGCTGCACGAAGAGTCGTTTGTCTACTTGGGCGAGGCGAAGCGTGTGTTGAAGCCGGGCGGGAAGATCGCGTTCTCGTTTCTGGATTTCCGCGTCGCGAGTCACTGGGGTTCGTTTGAAAGCAACCTGCGCGACATCGGCATCGGTTCGCAGCCAATGAACGTCTTCATGTGCCCGGACATGTTGCGCGAGTGGGCCAAGCGACTGGATCTGGAGATCGAGGCGATCCACGACGGCGACGAAGCTTACGTCCCGCTTTCAAAACCAATCACCTTCCTAGACGGCCAACTCGCTACAGGCCACGCCTGCATTGGACAATCTGTCTGTGTGATGGTACGTAACTAACGCAGCCACAAAGAAGCACAAAAGGCACAAGTGTGGCCGCAAAAGCATAGCACCGATGAACATAACCACCGAGCCGCTTGTCGTTATTCAACCATCGCGAAGCTGGAAACTCGTCAGCTTCAAAGATCTCTGGGCTTATCGCGAACTGCTGTTCTTCCTGACGTGGCGCGACGTCAAGGTGCGCTACAAACAGACCGCGCTTGGCGCCGCGTGGGCCATTCTGCAACCACTATTCATGATGGTGATCTTCACCATCTTCTTCGGCCGTCTCGCAGGCGTCGATTCCGCCGGCATTCCGTATCCGCTCTTCGCGCTCGCCGGTCTCGTGCCGTGGACGTTCTTTTCCAACGCGATCACGCAGAGCGGCAACAGTCTCGTCGGCAGCTCAAACCTGATTACCAAAGTCTACTTTCCACGCCTGATCGTTCCCTCAGCGGCGATGCTCGCCGGAATCGTCGACTTCGCGCTCGCGTTTGTGCTGTTCTGCGTGATGATGGCGTATTACCGCGTGGCGCCAACGATCCACGTGTTGTTTCTACCGGTGCTCATTCTGATGACTGCGCTGTTTGCGCTTGGTGTGGGGACGTGGTTTGCCGCGCTGAACGTGAAGTATCGCGACGTGAGGTTCGCACTGCCGTTTCTGATCCAGGTCTGGCTGTTTGTTTCGTCGGTGATCCTGCCTTCGAGCGCCTTGCCGCAGAAGTATCGCTATCTGCTGATGCTCAATCCGATGTCGGGAATCATCGAGGGTTATCGTTCGGCGCTTTTCGGACTTCCTTTTGACTGGCCCGCGATCGGCGCCGCCGCCGCGATCACCGTCGCCGTGCTGCTCTACGCGATCTACTCTTTCGCACGCGTCGAGCGGAGTTTCGCCGACATCATCTAATCACCGGATTTCTGTTCGTACCAGGCGACTGTCCGCTTTAATCCTTCTGCGAGCGGCGTTTGCGCACGAAAACCAAACTTCTCAAAAGCGCGGCTTGTGTCCAACTGTCTTCGCGGTTGCCCATCTGGCCGATCCGAACGCCAGCGAATCTCGCCATTGAAGCCCGTCAGCCGCGCGATCATCTCGACTAAATCCTTGATCACGAC
>Ga0187894_10000729_pt1 | contig 44273 bp, 30 predicted proteins | sample GBC1701081metaG_FD_136650 | JGI IMG/M metagenome (GOLD analysis project Ga0187894, IMG submission 136650) | White microbial mat communities from a lava cave in the Kipuka Kanohina Cave System on the Island of Hawaii, USA - GBC170108-1 metaG ... | reverse complement strand
CAATCTGCCGGGAGCGGTGGTGGCGACGCGCAACGCCCAGACTTTCACGGATGCGGGCAACCTCGGCGACTTCACCATCAACCTGTCGCCGACGGTAGCGCTGGCACCGGGAACCTACTGGGTGGAGGTGCAGGTGAACATGAACTTCGTCCCGACCGGACAGTGGTTCTGGGACAATCGGGCAGCGGCAAACAACCAGGGGGCGGCGTTCCGCAATGTCGGCAACGGCTTCGGCACGGGTTGCACGGCTTTTGGCAGAAAGACCACCTGCCTGCCGACGCAAGTCGGGCCGGATCAGTTGTTCCAGATTTTGGGCACCTCAGCGCCCATCGGCGGTGGTTCGACCTGCACGTTTACGGTGACGGTCAATGACACGCAACCGCCAACGATTGTCTGTCCGCCGAATGTCACGGCGGTCACCCCAGTACCGGGTGCGCCGTCTGCGGTTGTCACCTACCCGAATCCGACGGTGACGGATAACTGTCCGATGGCAACCTTCGCCTGTGTGCCACCTAGTGGTTCGACCTTCAATGTGGGAACGACGACGGTGACGTGTACGGCGACCGATATGAGTGGCAACACGGCGACCTGCTCGTTCACAGTAACCTTGTTCAACATCTGTATACAGGATGACAGCAACCCGAACAATGTCTTGTTGTTCATCACGTCGGGACCGGAGACGGGCAGTTATCGGTTCTGTTGTGGGGGAGCCGCGCCGCGCACGGGGATTGGCACGGTGAAGCAGATCGGCAGCAGCTACACGTTGTCGCATCAACCACCGAATCGGCGCGTTCAGGCGACGTTCAACATAGACACGACGAGTACGGCATCGTTGCAGGAACCGGCAGGCACGATAATTTGCACGTTGACGGATCGTCCGACGGTTGGTGTCAAAACCTGTATCTGTGCCGCGGGCGGTGGCGGCGGTGGCAGCGCCGAAGTCACTACCCCGCAGAAATAGTCTGCATCAATAATCAAAACCGGAGGAGAAAACATTTTCTCCTCTTTAACTAAAGAAGGCTGGCTGTTTCACACAGCCAGCCTTCTTGTTTTCCCAATTCGTCCTTACCAGTTTGCACAATCAAGCGATTGGTTTGGTCAGCAGAGAGTTATTTTTCGATAAGCGTAATCTCTGTAACCGGGTGTATCTCCCAACGAGTTCCACGCGGGTGGGGTTGATCTCCTTCCGGTTCATAATAGAGCCAGCCGATAACAAGAACCTTCTTGCCTTGTACTGGCTTGAGCCGTGTTTCACATAAAGCGGATTTACATTTTGAACCTGAACGTCTCAGAATGAACGCCATCCGTATTCAAAACTTTTACATCTACCATTGCGCCGGAGGTGATGTATTGCCGCCAGTCTTCGCTTGATGAAAGCTCCTTGCTCGCCTTCTTTGCCTTTTTATGATTGCGGGTATCTTTTACCCGAACGCCGTTTATCTCAATATCAGCGCCGGGTAAAAAGCCTTTGCCTTTCACCACAAGGCGACCCGATGCATCAACAAAAACGTCATTGACTTGCGGCGCTGAGGGCGCAAGATTTTCGGAATCGAGCGTATACAAAATAAACGCAATACACATTTCGTCCGTCGTTTGTTCGCCCCAGCGCACCGATTTCGGCGGGCTGTTTGGATTGTACGGATTGTTGCTCGAATTGTCGTAAGTGGCATTGAGCGATAGCAATACCGGCGACTTTAACGGAATCGGCTCTTTGTAGTGATAGATATTCTGCCAGTTGAAATTCCAGTCTTCGATATTGATTAAACAATCGGTCTTTGTTGCGGAACGCGCCTCGACCTTCATCTTCTTGCCCAGTAGGTGCATATGCGGCGCGATGCCGATGGCGTGAGCATCGAAACCGGGCGGGATAGGAACGCTGGCGCTGACACTATGAGCCGAACTGCCTGCCGGAATATTGAAGGTAGTATTGATAATCGGCACCACGCCAATCTCTTTTTTCACCGGCTTGCGGGAATAGTAGATGCCGATTTGCGTGCGGTCTTTTTCAGCCGTGCTGCGCGGATGATAATGCACCTGCGCGACGATTCGCGTTCCGGCGCGAACTTTCCAAGCTATCCCATCGGGTTCATAAGCCGGACGGATACCGGGAGCCCAACCGCCAAGCGTTCCGGTCATGGTAAATCCGGGACCGCCGAACGAGGTATAACCGGGTCCGGGGTCTCTCTCATCCAGCGCCACCGATGCGCCGGTATCGTCGAGGTACAAAATAACATGATGCACGACATTACGATTGCCCGGTTTGATGTCAACGGCTTGTATGAAGCGGTCGCCCTTCAAATTGGTCGGCATGGTAAAACAACGGTACACATCGTCACCGGGTTGTACGGTGTAGTCTTCATCGGGCGAAAGAATCAAATCGGGTTCTCCGAGTATCCAGCCGCTGTTGAAATTCGTCGGCTCAGGCAACTGTGCCGGGTCGCCTTCCGGCGCTCCTGCATCTACCCAACGCGAAATCGTTGCAATCTCATCATCGGTCAATTTGCGTTCGTCCTGAAACTCGCCGCAACCCGCCGTCGCTTTCCAAGGCGGCATTTGCCGGGTGACGACCTTCTCCTGAATCGAACGCGCCCAGGGGCGGGCTTCTCTGTAAGTCAGCAGCGAAAACGGCGCAATGTCACCGGGGCGGTGGCAGACCTGACAATCTTTTTGAAAGATGCGAACCACTTCATTGCTGAAGGTCGGCGCATCGCTTTGTAAGACTTTCTTCTCCGAAGCGGTTGTTCGGGACAAGCCGGTTGCGAACAGTAATGCTGACAGCACAACGATAGACGACAGACCGAAAACTCTTTTCATCTCAAGTCACTCCTGAGGAAGAATGAAACTAAATGGGAGAGCCTGAACAGGCAATGGCGATTGTAATGGCTTTCTTAGTTGAGTTCAAGACTGTCGAGAGTCGGCAAGCGGAGAAATCGTGGGTTAAATAACCTCAACTCACGATTCCCCCGCTACATAGGCTACTTCGTAAACTCGACGGCTATGGCATCGCCAACAATCGCCGATTTATCGCTTCTCGATTTGAAGTAGATGGTTGCCGGAATCTTATTTTGACCGCAAACGATGTCAACGGTGAACTGTCCGGCGTGGCTGAAGAAAGGAATGTCATTGTGATTGCTGACAAAGAATTTCAATGTTTTATCTCCGCTCGTCAAGGTAATCGTCATCGTCGTGCCTTTGCACTCAACGGTCGTAATCGTACCGTGCGCTTCTTCGGCTTTCGAGAGATCGGGAAAGGGTCGTCTCGGCGCAGTTGACTTAGCGGGTTCCGCATTTACCGATGGTTTCGGTTCATTGTTTGCCGTGACGGTCGGCTCACGGTTTGCTGCCTCGCGGTTTGCATCGGTATTAGCAATATGCTCAATGCAGTTGGCATCATAGCGTTCGTTGTTTTCGATGGCTTTCAACATGGACTGGGCGGATGCTTTCATGCCGGTTTCATCATTGTCAGCCGCTTGCAAGAGTGGCTCAAGGGTCTTTTTCGCCCCGGCATAATCTTTCGCCCGCAGTTGTAGATTAGCCAGATTGATCTTGAAGATTTGATTCTGTGGTTGAAGCTGCACGGCGGTTTTCATCGCCTGTATGCCTTCCTGCAAGTTACTATCCGAAAATTGTGCGACGTAACCGAGCAGCGAATAGGAAGGTGCGAAACTCGGCATCAGGCTAATTGCCGCCTTCAACTCTGCCATCATCAGTTGCGCTACTTCGGCGCTCAGTGGTTCTGCTTTTTCTGAGGCTTCGCGCTGCAAGGTTTCGGCGTAATAGTAATGCGCCAAAAAGTTTTTAGAATCGCGGGCGGTCGCTTCTTTGAATTGCGACTTGGCTTCGGCAAATTGTTTGCGCCGCATGGCAACAAATCCCAAGCCTTCATACGCGCCGGTCAAGTTGGCATCGAGCGCCAGCGCCCGTTTGAAATAGGCTTCGCTCTCGTCTATGCGGTTGGTCTTTAAAAGAATTTTGCCCTGATAGTATTGCACTTCGGCATCAGAAAGCGGCGTTATGGTCATCTCTTTTTCGCCCTCAACACTTTTCATGGTGTAATTGATGACCGTGTAAGCGTCCTTGCCAATATAGTCGCGCAGACTCTTCTCCATTGAGGCTTTATCGGTAGTAAAGGCTTTCGTGAATGCCTCGTCGGGATTTTGTCCGGCAAAGTGCAACCGCAGATAATTTGACAATTGCGCTTGGCGAGCCATCTTGTCGCCGAGCATCAAATAATGCACCAGCGCCCACGACTGCGCGTAGAAGATGCCCTGCTTTTCGCGTTCGTTATAAGTTGGCGAATCGTGCATCACACTAAAGAGCGCCTGCAACGGCACAAATTTCTTTTCGCGCAATAAATAGACGTGACTCGAAATCGGAGCGCCAATAGCGACCTGATTCTTCTCCACACTAAAAGTCGAGTAGAGTTCAGCGATACCTTCCTGTAACCACAGTGGTAACGGACGCGGCGTGTTGCTTGTCAGATAATGGGTATACTCATGGAAGATAATCCCAAGCGGGCGCTCTTCATTCCGCGCCGAGATGTCGAGGGTAATCAGATTCTCGTCTTCGGAGCGTTGAAAATAGCCAGCTATATTTGCCGGTTTGCCGTTATAAAGCGGTTTGAACGGTTTGTAGGAACCGTCATTTTTGAAGACCACAACAGTAATCGGCAAGGGCGACGGATTCGACGACTTTATCAACTGTGAAAAGACATAACGAAACTGCTCAAGTTTCAAAATCAGCTTGCGCGTCTCTTCTTCGTTGGCATTGCTGACGACGTTGAAATTCTTTGAGCGCAGATTCAACCATTTATCTTTCGCGGCAACGGGCAGCGCGATGGTAAACAGAAGAACACCCAGCAGGGCAAACTTCAGGCGATGACTTTTCATTACTACAGTTTATTCCTTAAAAAATAGGTTGCACACCTATCGCTATTTTAGCGCAAACCGAGACGGCGGGGAAAGGAAAGGAGCGTGTCAGAATTTTTGTGTAAGCCTGCGCTAAGGTCTTTGCCTGCAACAACGAACTTTTCATTTACATAAAATTGCGGACACCCTCAAGACATCCATCGTTGAAATGAGTAGAATAGGGCGCAGGGAGGCTCATAAGCGATGCGGATTGCCCGACGAGATTTTTTCAATGTGGCGTTATTCGGCGGTTTCTATTGCGGGGTTGCCGGGTATGGCGCGAAGGAAGCTGAGTTTCGTAAAAGCCCGGTTTTGCAGCCGACGATTACCAATCACAACGATAGCGGACAGGGAATCATTCACGAAGGCAAGACCCTGCTTATCTCTATCACTTTTGATGCAGATGTCGAGCAGATAAGCGGTAGCCTGCCGGTTGATTTATTGACATCGGGCAAAGAGCGATTGATTGAGCCGCAACCGCTTTTCTTCTACCCGGCTGGCAATCGGCGCACCTTTCGCGCCATTCTCTCCGCGCCGCTTGATGCGCTTGACGGGCAACAAACGCTGTTGAAATTCGCGGCAACAATCGGCAGTACGACCCGCGAATGGGGTTCACCTTATCGCATCGAGCGCGGCAACTATCGCGCCTCGTCGTTCACGGTCAATAAAAACTTCAGTTCGCCATCGCCGGAAATTGTTGCTCAAATGCGTCGTGATTTTGAAGTGACAGCACAGATTTACAGACGACGGAATCCCCGTCAATGGCAGGAGCCGTTTCAACTGCCGGTCAGCAGTTCCAGCCGACATAATTTTGGCGACCGTCGCACGGTCAACGGCACCAAACGCTATCGTCACGCCGGACTTGATTTCACTTCGCCAATCGGTACGCCGGTGCGAGCCATCAATAGCGGCATAGTCGTTTTTTCAGGCGAACAATGGACACCGGGGCAGACCATTTGCCTCGACCACGGCGGCGGCATCTTTTCTAAATATATGCACCTATCGGAAAGACTCGTCAGCGAAGGCGAAGCGGTAAAGCGCGGGCAGGTGATTGCGACAACGGGACGAAGCGGCGGACAAAAACCCGGTCCGCATCTGCATTTGGATATGGTGATAAACGGCTCGCACGTTGACCCAGTGGATTTTTTCCGTACCGCTTTGAGATTGTTGACGCTGGAAACGGCTGGCTAGTGTCCTAAGAAGGGTAGCTAACGATCAAGATCAGCCGGAGCGGGCGGCGGCACTAGAATAACCAGGAGAAGTGCGCTGCCCGCGCTCCGGTCGAACCGATTGTTAGACGGAACTCTCGCGATAGCATGGCTCTCATTTTATTCCATCTTCGATTTTACCAGTGCTGATTTCAGATATTTGCTCTATCTGTGTAGTGTACAAAACGAAACGTGGACTGAAGCAATCCCGCTCCAAGTCTTCTATTCTTCCTGTCACTCTTACCTCAGCTAACTTGTATTCGCCTTGCTCCTTAACATCTCTGATACTTTCGAGAAACTGTCGGATCATACCAGTCGGCAAGAATGATGAATTGAACTCAAGAGTTGCCCACGCATCACTTCCTGGGCTGCACTCAATTCCATTGAGGTGCATCACGCCGCTGGAATAGCTGTAGAGGTTGGCTCTGATGTTGACGGTTTTATTGTCAAAGGTTTTTGGATTCAGGGCAATTTCGCAGAGGGACACCGTACTTGCGGCATTAGACCAACTCAAAGCAACCTTAGTAGCTATAACCAACGCGACTATCAATAGAGCAATGTAGACTTTGTTTTTTGTCATACCCATTCTTTAGCCCCGACGCTGCTCGATATTGTTCCGTCTAACAGCGGAGTTGATGCAGGGCGAAACCAGTTACACGCAAACCCAAAGAAACCACGAAACGCGATAAGAAAGTCGCTGTTTCACTCTCCTGTCCAATTACTGACTCGGTGCGGCGTTAAGTAGGCGTAGCTCTGAACCTCACTCTAATTTTGTCCATGTATTTATCTTCAAAAAGCATTTTCTAACTTTGCTTGTAGGCTTTCAGAAATTCGTCTCTTGGAATACCAGCTTGTGTGCAAATTCCGCGCAATGTCGAACTTTTCAATTTGTCGTGATTCGGCATCGTTAAAGGCGTTTGCGTTCCGTCTGCATTGTCTCTCGCTAAAGCAATATGCTCGCGTTCGCGGACAACTTGAAAACCGAGTTTTGCTAACGCACGCAAGACTCTGGCTTTCGGCGCATCAATGGGAAATTTTGCCATTATGCGGCAACTCCCGTTTCCGCCACGAATGCTTCAAGAGCCTGTTCCTCGGCGTCCAAAACCTCCGCGCCGAAGGTCTCAATGTGAAAACGAATCGCTGATTTTACGTCTGCAAGGGCTTCTTCGTAAGTGTCTCCTGCGCCAATGACTGCGCCCTTCAAGCCAAGCGGGTAAGCAACATAACCGTCGCTGTGCTTTTCAATAATAATTTTTACGTTTCGTAACATAGTCGCACCTCAAGGAAAATATAGCACGAAACCTTACTGTCATCATGGGCGAAACCTGAAAATCAAATTGTGTCAAAGAGCAAGAGTCGGGTCCGCATCTCCATCTGGATTTGGTTATCAACGGTTCGCACGTTGACCCGTTGAACTTGTTCCGCACTGCCGCCAGACTGCTGAGGCTGGAAACTGCTGGCTGGTGTTCTAAGAAGGGGCTGCTAACGGTTGAGTTGACCAGGCGCGGCGATTACATTCAACCTTCGAATCATGGAACAAGTTGAGAAAGAGGCTATCCGCGCTCCGGTTCAACAAATTGTTAGATGGCGTCGCGAACTACCAAATAGCCTCTCTTATTTGCGCTTCCTCGCCATCGCGATTAAGGCTATCCCGATGATCAGAAGTGGCGTCGAGACCCACAACGTGCCTAGATCAGCCACCCTTTTCAGATTCAGGACTGCCAACACTGCCGCGGCGACGAGAAAAAGGATTCCGATCAAACGGAGAGTTTTAGATGACAAGATCCGACCTCCCTTAGATAAGTACCCGGACAGATTTAGAGCTAACTATTTTGGAATGCCGGACATTTGTTTTCAATAGTTTAAGGCAAAATATACTGCTACTTAAATCTGTCCGGGTACTTAAGTAGTCGGACAGATTTAGCTTAAAGCGCCGTCGTTTAGTGTTACGCCTTTAGGCGTGATCATCACGCCTAATGTTCATTGAAAAAAATCCGATAACCTCATCCTGCGCCCCGCTGGGGCGGGAAGGTTGGGGTTGTCGCTATCCCTGCGGCTCTACCGCAGGCTAATTTCCACCGCGCCTCCGGCGCAAATCGTTATCGGATTATTTTTTCAAAAACCATAAGGCGTAACTCTAAACCGTAAGCTATTTTTGTCCGAGTACTTAGCTCAATAATATAGCCCAAAGGCTCAGTCGGTTAAGCCTCAATCCTCAATTCTCAGTAGAAGAAGAAATCTAACTACTGTATAAGCAAAACGATTTTGGATAACACGCTGTTTGGAGTGTTATCACCAATCACTTTGGATAATAACATTATCTCCAAAGTTCTCAAGCTGCTTTATTCATCTGCAAGGCAGATTGAGGACACTTGCAATTGCTGGATTACTTTGCGCCTAACGCTTTCAACTCGGCTTGCGCCTTTTCTCTGAGTGCAGCGTCTTTGCTCATTTCCAGAAATTTTTTGAACGCGGCGATGGCTTCTCCGGTATTGCCTTGCGCTTTATTCAACAAGCCGCGCCCGTAATAGGGTTCGGCGTAATCGGGATTCAATTTGCCGGCTTTACGGAAAGCCGCTTCCGCCGTTGAATAATCTTTCGTCGCTATCGAAGAAAGCCCCAGCCCGTACCACGCTTCTGCCGATTCCTGTTCGCGGTCTAAGACGGAATAATAATCTTTAATGGCGTTGTCGTGTTCGCCTTGCGCTTCGTAAGCGGAAGCGCGTTTTTTGTAGGCTTCAGTTTCCGGCTTCGCTTCGATGGCTTTGCTGTATTCCGTTACCGCTTGATTGTAGTCCTTCGCGGCAAGCGCCTCATTTGCCTGCTTCGAGTGCGTCTCATATTTGGCGTTGATTTCGGCGGTGTTTGGGTCTTTTGCGCAACCCGCAAAGCTGATGCCGATGATAAGCAGATGGATGGATAAGAATTGTCTCTTGTTCATTTGTAAACCCGTATGATTTCAAGCAACTTTACTATAAATTCGACGTGAATCATGGCAAGGTAAAAATCAAACACAGATTACACAGATTTTATAGATTTAACACAGATTATGAGTTACACCATCTCTACCGATCTGTGCAAATTCGTGTAATCTGTGTAATCTGTGTTTCTCTCTTTCTCTTCATTTTTTCGATGTCATTATACCAATTCCAAGCGATTCGTGCGTATGGTTTAGAGTACCACATTGATCACGCCTGAAGGCGTAACTCTGAACTCTACGCACTAATCAAATGGAATTAGTATTATCTATTATTTCAGCCGTTCATAAACGATGAACGGACGCGCTGCATCAATGCCGATTTCACCGTTGCGCCGGTAATGCGTTTCAAGAAATTCTTTAATCTCTGTATAGGGCAGGCTTGCCAGTTCTCCCGTCACATCGAGAATTAACGGCGGGCGATTGTTTTGTAAATCTTCCAAAAACAGACGGCGCGATTCTGCCCAGAAAGGATGGCTGGCTTCGGCAATATCGCCGCCGGCGCCTTCAAATGCGCCGGTAATATGATTGGGCGTAATGAAGCGGGTTGCCGGACGACAATCGCTGCGCCAATAGACATCCAGCCCGTAGCCCCAGATGTAGAGTGATTCGCCCGCCTGAAGCCGCTCTCTGACTTTACTGGCGATTATCGCTGCTTCCGCCTCGCGCTGGCTCATGCCCCATTGCTGGCTTGCGGTGGTAGGCTGCCCGGAAACAGTTTCATAAGCCAGAATCGCCGTCCGCCGATGGAAACGCACCAAATTGACGAGCAAGCAAACACTGAGAACGACAAGCAAAATCGTAGCTTTTCGTCTCGTCGTTTCGTTGCGAAAATTGATAACCAGAAGTTGTGCGCCCTGTGCTGCAAGAATAGCGAGCGCCGGTACTAATTGCAGGAAATAATGCCCCAGAAACCGCCCGCCGGCAAAGACCGCCACAAGGGAAACGCCTGCCCACGCAAGCAGCGGCGCTTGCAGAAAGATTTGCTGATTGGCGGTTGGCGATCTGAAATCCGCAACGGCGCGTTTGACTGCCCACCCAGCAAGCAACCACAAAGGCAGATTGAAAGCGACATAAGCAAATGACCTGCTGACCAGATAGGTCAGCCACAGCGACGGCGACAGCGCCCCGACATAAAACTTGTTCATTACAAAGACGTAACGCCAGAAATCGGTGAGCGTGTGCAAAGAGGTAAGCCACAATACCAGCGCGAGGCAAACCGCAAGCAGACCGCAAGCAATCAGCAACAGCCTAATCAGAGATTGTTTGAGAGCAGGAAAAAACGATTCGCTCTGCCGCAGACGATAGACGAAGAACGCCTCACTGAAAACGAATAAGGCAACATTAAAAATACCTAATTGTTTGAACAACGCCGCAATGCCGGTCAGCGCCCCGACGGCAAAAAGCAAGAGCGCAGAGATAGCAGTGGCTTTCCCCTGTTTTTGTAAGCTGTAGACGTAGAGGCTGAACGATGCCGCCAACGGTAGCGCCATCAATAACTCTGTATTGGCAGCCATCATATCCTGGGTTAGATAGCTGGCGCTGAAATAGATAGAAAATAACGCCGCCCATAAACCCGCCCGCTTGCTGTAAATTCGTGCGGCGGTGAAATAGAGAACCATCGAGGTCAGAAAATGCCACAGCGCCGCGACCAGATGCAGGGCTGCCATGTTCTTGCCAAAGACGGCAAAGACCCCCGCATAAAAAAAGGTCGTTCCCGGCGGTTTATCAGTTACGATGTCGGCATAGAGTCTGCCGCCGTCAAGCAGATTTACCGCCGTTAACGCCCGCACCGCTTCATCGCCATTGACGAATTGATAGCGCAAATAAAAGACCCGGAGCAGCAAATTCAGAATAAAGAGCGCGGCAAACCAGACCATAAGCGATTGCGGCGCGATAGGTTCTGTCGTGGTTGCGGCTTCGTCTATCTTTTGCTTTGCTATCGTCGTCGTCAAACCACCCTCTACCTGAACCGGCGCAAAGAATTATTCTGCGCCACAGATTTGCTTTGCATAGTAACATTCAAAAGGCGTAGCATCACAACGAAACTCTGGTCTATCGGATCAATCAAAGGAAAAAATTGCTGATGAAAAATTCTCTTCGCTGGTTCTCTGTTCTTATCGCGCTGGCGCTGATATTGAGCGCGACAGTTCCTGCTTCCGCACAGAATAAAGAAATTATTTTAATCAAAGCCGGGCAGTTGGTTGATGTACGCGGCGGGCGTGTATTGACCAATCAGGCAATTCTTATTGAAGGCGAGCGCATCAAAGAGGTGGGCGACGCGGCAAGCGTTACGAGCCGCGCTCCGGCAAATGCCCGCGTTATTGATCTATCGAATGCGACGGTGTTGCCCGGTCTGATTGATTGCCATGTGCATTTGACCTTTGACCTCGCCAGCATTGCCACTGCCTTTACGATTTCGATTCCGCGTGAAGCCTTGACCGGCGCGAAAAACGCCAGACTCACACTCGACGCCGGTTTCACCTCGGTTCGCAATCTCACCGCCAGTGGGTACTCAGACATTGCCTTGCGTGATGCCATCAATGCGGGCGATGTGCCGGGTCCGCGTATCTCGGCATCGGGTCCGGCGCTTGGACCTACGGGCGGACACGCTGACGAAAGCTCCCTTGCGCCGGAATTTCATCATAAAGCCGATGGCATTGCCGATGGCGTACCGGCGGTGATTGCCAAGACGCGGGAGAATATCAAGTACGGCGCGGACTGTATTAAAGTCATGTCAACCGGCGGCGTCTTGTCGAAAGGCGACGACCCCGAAGCCGGACAGTATAGCGACGAAGAGTTACGCGCCATCATCACCGAGGCACATCGTCTGCATCGCAAAGTGGCGGCGCACGCACACGGCGCATCCGGCATGAAACAGGCGATTCTTGCCGGTATTGATTCCATCGAACACGGTTCGTTTATCAACGATGAGAACATCAAACTGATGAAAGAGCGTGGAACCTATTTAGTGCCGACATTGTACTTAACAGACTGGTTTATGGAGAATTACAAACGCATCGGCGTACCACAGTATATGGTGGACAAAGCAAATGCCGTGATGCCCTTAATGCGCCAGAATGCGGCGCGGGCTTTCAAGGGCGGCGTCAAAGTCGCGTTCGGAACCGATGCGGCGGTCTATCCGCACGGACTAAATGCCCGCGAATTTGCAGTTTATGTAAAGCTGGGAATGACCCCGATGCAGGCGATTCAAACGGCGACGGTCAATGCTGCTGATTTGCTTGGCTGGGCGGACAGAGTTGGCACACTCGAAGCCGGAAAGTATGCCGATATTATCGCCGTCACCAGCGACCCAACGAAAGATGTGACGGTTTTAGAGCGCGTCGGTTTTGTGATGAAAGGCGGGCAGGTTTTCAAAGACAACTTGGCGAAGAAATAAGGCAGAAGCCCGGCTGTCAAAAAGAGCCTTGTCTCGAAATTTGTTTCGGGCAAGAACAGATTCACCGCAGAGGCATAGAGAAATCAGAGACAGCGCAGAGAAGTATAAATCTCTCTGGGTAATCTCAGCGTTCTCTGTGCCTCTGCGGTGAAAAGGCTTTATCACCTGTGACTTAATAGGTACAAGATAGCCACCAATCAAGTCACTAATCAGGCGTTTACCGGTCTCGCGTATTTCTGGCGACGCGAATCTGCATTTCGGTTCCCGGTTCCAGAATCAAGTCTTTGTTGCCTTCGATGGCAACGGTTCCAACGCCCGCCGCGCCGCCGACAACTGCGCCGACAATCGCGCCGGTAACACCGCCGACAATGCCGCCGATGACTGCGCCGGCGGCTGCCCCGATGCCACCGCGTTTCTTGGAATCACCCGAACGGCTGCCCGATTGAATCGTCCCTTCTTCGTCAACTGTTTTGACATTTTCGGACTCAAAGACTTTTTCGAGGTCGGCGGTTAAGGCTCCGCTTCTGCCGTTTTCTAAGGTGATGGAATCGAAAACAAGGTTGATTTCCGTCTTGCCGCTAACTCTGCCGGCACGGTTGACCGCCGATACGTGACCTTCAACAGCGGCATTGGCGTATTCGTCCGGTGACATGACAACGGCGGTGAAGCGGTCGCCGACTCGTGCCGTCTTGGTACTGATTTGCGAGGTCAATTTTACTCTTAGCGGCGTATTGACCGGGATATTGATTGCGGCGCTGCTACGGGAATCATTGCGCGTGTTGCCCATGTTGCGGCTATCACGGTTGTCGCGGTTGGTGTTGCGATTATCATAGTTATCGCGGGTATCGCGGCTGTCCCGATTGTCGGCGCGAGTGTCCCGCGTTTCACGCGACGGAATGCCCGAAGCTCTGGCGATGATTTCGCCATTGGCGGGAACTTCCATATTGCGCGTGCGTCCATAATAAGCATCGCCGTAGCCCATCTGAAAGCCGAGGTCGTAACCCTGACTGTACATTGCTGATGAAGCGTACTGGCTGTCGTTGCGATCACGTTCCTGAAAGCCCCGCGATCCCTGAAAATCGAAAGTTGCGTTGTTTCGCCAATCCTGATCTCCCTGCGTATAGCCTGCCGAATAGCCGCTTTGATAGCCCTTGCCATAAGGCGTTGCGGGGGCTATCGGCGCGGCTGGTTTTGCTGCCGGTTTTGGCGCTGGTTTCGCCGCCGTCTTTTTCTGTGCGGCAAACGCCGGGAGAGCGGTAAGGGTTATCAACACGCTCAGGGTTACTGCACTGATTGTTGCTCGAAATCTCTTCGTCATAACCTCTTCTCCTAAGTCTGTTAAATAAATGGTAAGGTGTTAAAAAGAGCCTGATACCCCATCAAGCCCTTACTCTTGATTGCTTCATCCTGTTCAAGAAGAGAGAGTGTAGCACTCTTCATTGTCCGCGTACATCGCCAACAAGTGCTTATTTTCATAGCACCGCAGTGCTATTTTAAGCGTCGGGAGAGAATCGTGAGGCTTCGGGAAATGATTTTCGATTTGAACCACGAAGCCCACGAAAAGCACGAAGAGAAAATAGGAAAGGAGAAAGGTAAAGCGAGATGGTTGATAGTCGTTTTCACTCCTTCGCCTCTTCCTATATTGTCTTCTTCCTTTCTTGTATCTTCGTGTCCTTCGTGATCTTCGTGGTTCAAATTTCTGTTTCCCCGTCCCACGTTGCACGGGATTCTTATTTTACTTCCGCACATTTGACACAATTTGCTTACGAGACGTTGCCACTGGCTGGGACAAGTAATTGTTTTACGGCGCGATGAGTGCGAACACGCTCGAAACCTTGCTCGAAGTTTTCCAATGCCACTGGCTCCGGCGAGACAATCTTTTCGACTTTTGCCTTGAGTCCGGTGCTTTCGGTTTCTAGCAAATCAAGCATGGAATACCACGTCTCAAACATTCTGCGCCCGAAGATGCCTTTCACGGTCACACCTTTCCAGACGATGTATTTACCGATGTCATAGTTGCTAAGGGGTCGCGCCGGAATGCCGAGCAGAATGATATGTCCGCCATTTTTAACGGTTATTCCGGCATCATTATAGGCGCTTTCCGCGCCGCTCATCTCCAGAATGACATCAATGCCGCCGCCGTGTTCCGTGTGCGCCCGCTCAAAAAACTCTTGCTTCTGCCCCGGTGAGGCTGCTTCATTCATATCGAAGCAGAAATCCGCGCCCACTTCGTTTGCCAGTTGAAAGCGTTTCGCCATTGTCGCCGCGTCAAAACTGCCCGTCGGATTGGAAAAGTCGGTGACGTAGATTCTTGATGCGCCAAGCGTTCGCGCTACCGCCGTTGCCATTAACCCTTGTGCGCCACAGCCCAGTACGGCGACGGTCTTGCCATAGATATTGCCTTCCATCACCGTATGCACGGCGTTGCCTAAAGCGTCGAGAAACGCGCCGAGACGCGGCGGGATCATTTCGCGCCCGCCAAAGCGTTCCAGATTGATGACATTTTCGCTTGGCACAACGACATATTCGGCAAATGCGCCGTCCATGTGAACGCCTTTGACGCGGGTATTGCGGCAGATGTGACGCTGCCCGGTGCGGCATTGCTGGCAGTAACCGCAACTGATGTGCATTTCACTGGTGACATAATCGCCGACGTGAACCATTCCCTGGTCTACGTCTTCGCCGACCTCGATTACTTCGCCGCAAAATTCGTGACCGATGACGATGGGTTTATAAGCGTTCACGTCGCCGCCGTTGTGAATCAGCATTTCGTCGCGCATCCCCTGACGGGAAGTAATCTGATAGATGCTTTGGTCTGTGCCGCAGATGGCGGCGGCGCTGACGCGAATCTTTACGTCCTGATGTCCGATGCGAGGTTCGGGCTGGTCTGTGACAAAGCGCATCCCGTCTTCGGTAAGGCTCATCTTTTTCAGTGCTTGCATAGAAAGTTCTCCATAAAAAAAGCGCAAGCCGTAAATGCCTGCGCCATCGTTTTTTCAGCTTATCAATCGCCGGTCAAGGTCTTTTGAATCTTTTTGGGCAATTTGGCGAATACCATGTCGTAAGAGTTTGTAAGCAATTCTTTTAGTTCCTGATTGCTCAAAACATCGAGCCGTTCCACCGTCACCCACTTATTTCGCGCCATATAGGGTGCGGGAATAATGCCGTCAATTTCCAGTAATTCCTCAAACTTTTCCGGCGTGCATTTGAACGATAGACGATTGGGCGATAAATCCAAACTGGTAACGGCAAAAATTTTGCCGCCAATGCGAAACAGCAAATCATTGTCCCATTGTACGCCTTCGGTGGCGTGGGGCAACGACAGGCAGAATTGGCGGATGGCTTCAATGTCCATAATGATTGCCCTTAATTCGTTTTACGGTGAGCGCGTAACCAGGTACGCAAATCCGCCGCTTTAGTAAAATCGAGTAACGCCTCGCCAAGTTCTTCCAGTTGTTCGTAGGAGAGCGAGCGCACCTGCTCTTGTGTCTTTTCGTCAATTTTACCGATACGCCGTTGCAACTGACGCAGAGCTAAAGAGGCAGAGCCTTCTTGTAAACCTTCGATTCTGCCTTGCTGTAAGCCTTGTTGTAAGCCTTGTTGTAAGCCTTCCTGCTTGCCTTGTTCAACCCATCTTTCTGCAATTGTTGGCATAACTCCTCCTGCTTGTTTCGGAAATGTTGTCTGCAATACCTCACTCAAATATGCCGGCTCGATTCTCCCCGTTGCCTGACATAAGTATATCGCCACTGTCCGCAGATATTCCATGCTGCCTTGTTCAACGGCGGGGCGCAAGATGCCGATAATCTCCGGCAATAACGGCTTCAACTCTTTGCGGAAAATATATTTGAGCAGCAATAATGCGGTTGCCAGAATCATCGTGGCGCGTTTAATTTCGCCGTCACTATACCGCGACAGATCAATCAGGTGATAGCGAAACTCCATCTCATAATCACGCAATGCGTCATTGTCTTGGAAGCGAATCAAATCACTAAAGTTTTGCGACACATTCCAAGGTGAACGCCCGTGATATAAAACGAGAGGAAAGACCGGCGAGAGTTTCTTTGCACCCTGTTCCCTTTCCTGTTCCCAAACTCTGATTTTGTATCGCGCCAGTTGAAATGCTACCCAGTTGTCAGGGGCGCTCTTATGTTCAAAAAGGACATAGACGAATGCCTTGCCGCCGTCACGTAGTCCGACGCGAAAAATCAAATCCGAAAGATGTTCGCGCAATTCGGTGTCCACAAATGAATCGTTGACCAATTCAAGGGCAGTAAAATCGAGCAGTTGAGACACTTCTGCTGGCAGGAATCGCGCCAGAAAATCAACCGCGACTTCTTTGCGCGATAGTGTCTCTCTGGCGAAATGATCGTGCGGATTCTGAATTTCCGGCATATCGTTTAACTGCCCTGATTGGCAAAATGCTTCTAAAACTGTTTATGCAATTAGTCGCTTCCTTGTTGCACTTTTTCATTGTCTGCCAGAAAACCTGCGCCTAAAAAGAATAAACCGACGATTCCAGTTAGTAAGAATAGGATTTTGCCAATATCCCTAAATAGTGCCGTTTCGTGAGAAACATGACCACCTATAATTTCAAGCGTCGGGTTAGTTGAATCAAGATAGGTCAAGTCTGACTGATTGGAGAGTCGTAAGGTATATTCACCTGATTTCAGGCGGCAAAAAGACAAATTACTCCCTAGTCTTTCTTTACCATTCTCTTGGAAAGATATGAAATTAGCCTTAATGCATTTGATGTGATCTTCTTTTACAACATCCCCATTACGGAGCAGTATCATTGTGTAGTCACAGGTGATTAACTCTTTGATTTTGAGTGATCCATTAGCATCAAACAATGCTTTGAAGCTGTATCCCCCAGATGCTTCTAGGCGAAGCGTTTTTTCTGTAACCTCGCCGTTCTTCGTTGGCAAAGGTATAGTCAATGGTTTAATCGTTGATTCACTGGTTATATTGTCTGCCCACAGCCATAACAATAGACTTGGTACAAAGATGAAAAGCCCAACCTTTGTATATTTTTTTATCGCCATAGCTTACTTTACGGAATCAGCAGCGCTTTGCCCGTCGTCTGTCTGCCTTCCAGTTGACGGTGGGCTTCGGCGGCTTCGGCAAGCGGAAAGGTATTTTCGATTCGCAAATTCAACTCGCCGTTGCTTACCAATTGCAAAACTTCTCCGGCTCGCCAGTCCAACTCCTCGCGGCTGACGATGTAATGAAACAGGCTGGGGCGCGTCAGAAAGAGCGAGCCTTTTTGCGAAAGCAATGCCGGATTGAACGGCTCAACCGCGCCGCTTGATTGCCCGAAGAGCGCCAGCATACCGCGAGGCGCAAGCGAATTGAGGCTCTTTAAGAACGTCGTCTTGCCAACAGAATCGTAGACCACCTGAACGCCTTTGCCATCGGTCAAGCGGCGCGTCTCCGTTTCAAAGTCCTGCTCGGTGTATAAAATCACGTCGTCGGCTCCGGCTTGTCGCGCCAACTCTGCTTTCGCCTCTGTTGATACCGTGCCGATGACCCGCGCCCCGATGCGCTTTGCCATCTGAATCAACAATAAGCCAACGCCGCCCGCCGCCGCGTGTACCAATGCGGTATCGCCTGACTTTAATTGATAAGTCGAAGTAACAAGGTAATGCGCCGTCATGCCTTGTAACATCGCCGCCGCCGCGTTATTGAAATCAATATGCTCAGGAAGTTTTACCAATCGTGCCGCCGCCACCGTCGCATATTCGGCGTAAGAACCCATTGCGCCCGTATAAGCGACCCGGTCTCCGACTGCAACTTCCGTTACACCTTCCCCGATTGCCTCAACCGTTCCCGCCGCTTCATTTCCGAGTACCAAAGGCAATGGCAAAGGGTAAAGCCCGGTGCGGTGGTAAACGTCAATATAATTGATGCCGATAGCGGCAATCTTTATGAGCGCCTCACCCGCTTTCGGCTGCGGCGCATCAATGTCTTTGTATTGCAGCGCCTCAACGCCACCGTATTGTTCAACAACAATAGCTTTCATCACTTCTACACCTCTGCGAATTTTTTGTACTCTCTGTAGATACTTTGCTTTCTCTTGTTGTTTGGCGTTTCAAAATGGTCTGTCCACCTGTTTAGCATGACTGCCCCAAGACCTTTATTCACTCCCAGTTCATATTTTGACGGGGTGAAGGCGTATTCTTCTATTATCCAGTGAGCGCCTTCGATGTTTTTAATCATTACCTCGCCAAAGTACATTGCCATACAACGCTCAAAAATCTCTCTATCAACACCAAATTGATAAAAAGAATCATTTTCGTAAAGCTCGAAATACCAAAGTTCGAGGTTTTTGAGACTTTCCGGTGAATAATCACACAAAAACTTTGTCTGTTTACTTGCGATTTCAGCAAGGATAGAGAGATGGTTGTCTTTATAAGCGAAGAAATATTCTTCAGCTTTAGCTTGGTTGGCAAAAGAGGGCAGCTTTTTTCCAAATTGATTAGCTATCTCTAATCCTCGCTGAGTCATATACCCTTCCCGCTAAAAAATCCTTCCTACTATTTGCCAATCGGCGTAACTGTTACTTTGCGAAACCAGACTTTGCCGTGGTCGCCTTGCAACATAATCGGTCCGGGTTGGGCTTCGTCGCTGTCTAATGCGCCGCCTGTCAGCCCCTCGATTTCCTGATTGTCATGAACCTTTTGCCCGTTCAGTAAGACGGTGACGCGATTGCCGACGATGATGGCTTCCATCACCTGCCATTCGCCCGCCGGTTTGCTGGCGTTCACCTTCGGCGCGATGCGGCTGTAGATGCTCATATGCCCGTGTTGTTCGGCGGCTTTGCCGTAGTCGTCCAGCACTTGCAATTCATACCGCCCGCGCAGGTAGATGCCGCTGTTGCTCTTCTCTTCGAGTTTGTATTCGCAATGAATCTTGAAATCTTTGAAGCTCTGTTTGGAAACCAGATTATTTGCGCCCGCCTGATTGGTCATGATGCCGTCAACCACTGTCCAGCCCGATTGTTTGCCCTGATGCTGCACCGTCCACGTGGCGTCAACACTGTTGCCGTCGAATAGTTCTACGGCTTTGCCGAATGTATGTTTGGCGTTGGCATCGGCTTTGCCCCACTTGGGAGCGCGAACCCCGACCCAGTTGAGGGTTTCGCTTTTATTGGTTTGGGTATTAGTCATCGTCAATGTGCCGATGAGTTTATTGTTTTCGAGTTTGGCGCGATGCAGTTGTTTGCGGTTCCCTTGCGAAGAATCAAAAACCAGTTCGCCGTTTTCAACGCTCACAGAGGTCAGCTTGTAGACGCTGCCGGCGCGATGGAGAAAACTGCCCGTCATTGCGCCATTCTCTTCTTTTACTTCGAGCCAGTATATATATTTGCCGTTCGGGGTGGTCGCCGTAATGTCCCACCTGCCGAGGTAAGGACTGCTGTTTGATTTAGCAAATGCCGGAAGCGACAGAATCAGAAGAACAAAAAATAAGACGAATCGGTTGCGTAGCATGGAGCCTCCATAAGAAAGAATTGAGATGAGGCAGTATAACCAACAGGCTAAATGTTATTCAATGCAGGACGCGGGACTCTTGCCACTGGATTATTCAATGCCAACTTGATAGCAAAGCTGCTTCTTGTCACTATGTCTTTGGAGGTATTTTCAAATGCAAGCAAAATGGCATGGCAAAGTTATCGCCGAAAGTGACGACACGGTAGTTGTCGAAGGCAATCATTATTTTCCGGCGGCTTCCATCAGGAAAGAGCATTTCCGCGACAGCAGCACTCATACAACCTGCCCATGGAAAGGACTGGCGAGTTATTACGATGTCGTCGTTGATGGCGAAGTGAACAAGGACGCGGCGTGGTATTACCCGGAACCGAAAGAACCGGCAGCGCAGATTAAAGACCATGTTGCCTTCTGGCGCGGCGTAACAGTTGAATAGTTCAATCGAAGATAGAACGTAATTGGAGAGTAAGTACCGTCAGATATTGTTTTACTACGAAGAAGCAAGGAAAAGCGCAGAAAAGTCTTAACTCCCCTTACGCACAGAGCAACAGAATCGCTTGGCGACAGGCGTTAGAGTTCAACCTTCAGGTTGGTTGTAGCCTGAGGCGGCGAAAGTTGTGGTTGCCGGCGAATCTCGCGCTGCTTAGTTTCTGGTAATAAGCCGTCGTCGTCATCCGTAAAGGTCTGTTTATCAATCTACGACCAACCTGAAGGTTGAACTCTAACACCGGCTCCGCAAGGCTCGCCCGTTGCCGCTTTTTCGCGTAACGTGAGGTCTTAAATCAGAGTGCGCTTCTCCTTGCCTGTCGCTACCGTGAAAAGCCCGTCAAAAAACCATCATTGCTTCATGCCGCCAAGCAAAATGGAGTTGAAGATTAGTTTGAAGGTTCCCCACGTCTGTCCGCGATGTTGCGGGCGGAAGCCGAAAAGAATCACCCTGCCTTTACCTAAACTAGCGTCAACCAGCGCCGATTTTCCGGCGATGTATTCAGGACCGAGAAGCCAGCCGGAGCGTAATGGATTGCCTTCAATATAACGTGCTACCGAACGAGCGCGATTCGGGTCGGTAATCTCGAAAGCGAGGGCGCGAACCGTCGGCACACGCGGAATAGTTTGCGCGGCGTCGCTGCCTTGTGCGTTGCGCGGGTTGGCGTCCATCTGCCCTTCTTCGTTGCCGCCGCGTCTGCCGCTTGTGAAATAGAAATCGGCTTCCGCAGGCATTCCGTAAGCCACCGGATGCTGATTATCTACCACTGCACGGAAGATGGAACCGGGAGCATAGAACTGATCGGTCTTGAGGTTGGCGAGGGCGTTCTTTACCGGCAGATCAAACTTCTGTATGGCGAACTCCGCAGACGAATCGAAGCAGATGAGAACGCCGCCCGCTTCGACAAAGGCTTTCAGCGCGGCAACCCCCGCTTCGCCAATACCGCCCGTGTATTCATCCGGGTAACTGCCTTGGCGATTGCCGTTGATAATTGACGCGGCGCTCATATCGGGCAGGATGATAGCATCGAATTTATCTTTAAGATTTCCGGCGCGAATCTCAGCGTCAAGCAGGCTCTTATAATCGAACTTGAATTGCTCCAACACCCAGCGCGTCCAGCCTTCATCCATTGAAGCCGTCCACGATTTGTAGAGGGCAAGACGCGGGCGAATAAAACGGTCAGCAACATCCGCTAAGTCGAGTTGCTTAGCAGATTTTTTATTTTTGTTTAATTTTCCTTTTTTCTCTTTTCCAATGAGACCTCTGGAAGTAATTTCATACGCGAAAGAGCCTTTAGGAAATTTGCTGCCAAAAGCGATTACTTCTTTTTTTAATCGCCACATTGAAGTTGTTCCCCCAGTTGTTTCAAGCAAGCGGAGCATAATATTGGCTACTTGATATTCTTGGTTGGAATTAGGTGTGATAAACACTGCCCCGGATTTTCTTGGAACCGTTTGAAGGTCACTTTCTGAAGGACGCAAAGGGCTATGAGCCGAAATCATTTCAGATTTACTGATCTTTTTTAATTTCGCATCAAAGGGCTTACCCGCCTCAATATAACTCACGCCCATCTGCATTGGTAGCGTCCAGCCTGCTACGTCATACGGTTGTTCAGCGGGACCACCGGGGTAGGTTCTCCTGTCCGGGTACTTTTGCGCTTCAAAGAGGCATTTCACATTTGCCCGGTATGGTTGTGCAAGCAAGATCACATAACTTCCCGCGCTGTATTTTTTGTCGTCAATCATGAACTCCGATGCAAGATGCACTTCTACGCCTTGTTGCAACAAAATGTCAATCATGCGGTCAGCTGTTGGTTTATCCATCTGCTCCGCAGGCACAATATAAGCATAAGGCGCTGCGGTTTTGCCTGCTTCGATTGCTCGTGTTGCCACGTCAACGAAATTGCGTATCAATTCCTCTTTGTGCAACGCCGCTTCTTCCAATGCCGTGCGCGTGGTTATCAATTCCATGTCCTGAATGTCGCGCATTCGCCACCAGCCACCTTCCCACGCTACAGGGAAATTGGTCGCCGTCTGCAACGGATTCGCCAAGCCTCGCGTCGGTGAGCGCAGTTGTTCGCGTTTGATTTCAATGGGCGTTGCCAGACGGCACGATGCCGCTTCCGTCAGGATGCCGATAGCATTGTGATAGTAAGGCGAAGAGCGTAAACCGCCATGCCACCACGTATCATACGTCGAATTGGTAACCACGCCTTTATAACCCGCCGCCAACAGCTTCGTTGCCATGCGATAACCGATAGCGCCGACCTGTCGCAGAATCAGCGGGTCAATGTTGGGATTGGTCGGGTCATAAAACGGCGGCACACACATCCGCGAGCCGTTTGCTCCTTGCTGATGCACGTCGTAAACGATTTCCGGGAACCATTCCTGCCAGAAGAGTTTTGACAGCAGTTGCGTTTCAATTTGCGTCAGCATAAACCAGTCGCGGTTGTTGTCGTGTCCGGTGTAGTGATGATAAAGCTCCGGCGGACTTGTGCCTTCGTATTTCGTGCCGAGCGTTTTTTGATACCAATGCGTAACAATATCAACACCATCGGGATTGACCGCCGGTACAAGAATCAGCACGACTTTATCGAGAATCTCTTTGGTCGCCGCTGACTGGTCGCTCGCCAAGCGGTATGCCAGTTCCATTGACATCTGCGAGGCAACGATTTCCGTTGAATGAATGCAGCAGGTAATGGCGACGATGGCGGGCATTTCCCGAATCAATCGCTCGCGTTCGTCAACACTCGTAATCAATCGCGGGTCAGCGAGTTTGCGCTGATTTTCCTGAATTTTCGCAAGATTTTTGATATTTGCTTCTGAGGAAAGAAAAGCGACAAAGTAAGGGCGTTTGAGCGTGGATTGTCCGATCTCTTTTACCTCGACACGCCCGGATGCAGCGTCAAGTTTTTTGAAGTAATCGGTAATCTGCGCCCAATCCGCCAGCTTGCGGTCTTCCGCCGGTTCAAAGCCGATGACCTCACGCGGCGCAGGCACACTTTGCGCTTTTACCGTGAAGGAGAAGGACAAAAACAGAATAAGTGCAAAAAAGGTAAATGAATGTCTTTTCATAGCAATTGAGGTTATTGTAACAATTCCGTAATCGGTGACAAAAATCATGATGCAAGATAGAAATTCCCGGCAAAACCAAGCGACAATCGCCGGAAATTCCTATCAAAATGCAGAAAGTAAACTACCGTTGCCTACTTCATTGTCGAAGTGACAATGTGCGGGCTGTTGCTCAACTTGTCATTGATGCGCTTTACTGAGCCGGAAATGATGGCGTTCAAATCAGCGATTGCCTTATTCGTCTCCTCGGTGATTTCACGCAAGCGCAATTTCTGCCCTTCGGTTGGCTGCGCGATAGGCGCGGCAATCGAGTTCATCAAGGAATTAGCGTCTTCGCGTAATTTTCCCGGACAACGATAATTGAAACTGCATTCACGCACCAGCGTTGCGCGTAACTTCCTCAATTCATCGAGCGCCGTTTTTATATTCGCCTGCACATCTCCCGCGCCATTCGCAGCATTTTCGCCACCTGCTACTGGCTCTCTTCTTGCCGTCTCCTGCAAGGTGGTCAACTGTCTGGTTACGTCCTCCACTCTGGCAACAACCATGTTCAATTTTGATACCAATTCGCGGGCTTCCAACGCGGCGCTTAGTTGAGCATCCAAATCTGTCTGCGGAATTTTTACTCGCGGGTCTAAATCAACGCGCACGGTTTTGGTCAGCGTTTTGCCGCCGACTTTCACCGTGACATTGTACTCGCCCGGTACTACCTGCGGTCCGCCGCCGAAACCGAAACGCGCTGCAAATTCGGCAAATCCGGTGGGCGCTTCTGCGGCTCTCGCTGCTCCGCCACCGCCGCCGCGTCCGCCCTGTGGGGTTGCCCCCGGCGGCGTTCTCGGCGGGTCATAACGCAAATCCCAGACAACACGATTGACGGCTGCTTTATTGCCGGTACTTGGCAGTTGTCGCAAGGTGCGAATGAGCTTGCCACTTTTATCAGTGATAGAAATAGCAACCGGCTCTTTGGCATCCTCTTTCAAATAGTAATCAATGGTCGCGCCATAGGGCGGATTTTGCGCCGCGTAGGTCTTACTGCCGAGATTCGAGTCCTTGCCCCAGACTTGAAAGCGCATCGCCGGTTTGATGTCAAACAAAGTCACATCCGATGCCATTGCCTGTGCCAGTTGTTGAAACGGCGCGATGCCGTCGAGTATCCAGACGCCGCGCCCGTGTGTGCCGATGATTAAATCGTTATCGCGTGGATGAATGGCTAAGTCATTCACCGCCACGGGCGGCAGATTATTGCGAATCGAAACCCAGCGATTGCCGCCGTCCCAAGAAGCAAAAATGCCGAGTTCGGTTCCCGCGTAGAGCAAATTTTTCATCTTCGGGTCTTCGCGCACCACATGGAGATAACCTTTGGCTGGCAAATCGCCTTTGATTGCCGTCCACGTCTGCCCGTAGTCGGTGGTCTTGAAAGCGTGTGGCGCGAAATCGTCCTCGCGGTGGCGATCAATAGCGACAAACGCGGTTCCGGCATCATGCGGCGATGCCTCAATGCAGGGAATATACGAATTAGCGGGCAAGCCTTTGATATTCGCCACGACATTCGCCCACGTCTTGCCGCCGTCTCTGGTAAGTTGAATGTTGCCATCATCGGTGCCGACCCATATCACGCCTTTTTGCACAGGCGATTCAGCAATAGTCAAAATGGTACAGTAAAATTCCGCTGCGGTGTTATCAACCGTCACCACACCGCCTGACGATTGCTGTTTACTCTTGTCATTGGTCGTCAAATCGCCGCCGAGAACTTCCCACGAATGCCCGCGATTGGTCGTTTTGAACACCACATTACCGCCGAAATAGATGGTCTTTGAATCGTGTGGCGAACGCACAATCGGCGGGTTCCAGTTGAAACGATACTTATATCCGGCAATCTCTCCGCCGGTTGAGCCGACTTCTTTGGGATACGGATTGATGGTGCGCGAGACGCCGGTATTGGTGTCAATGATGTTGATTGTCCCGCCTTGTGAATCGGAATAGATGATATTCGGCTCATCAAGTTCCGGTACAACGAAAAAGCCATCGCCGCCGGAAATGGTGTACCAATCATCACTGCGGATGCCTTCCCGGAAAGTGGTTGCCGAAGGTCCGACCCAGTTGCCGTTATCCTGCAAACCGCCGTAGACATAGTACGGGCGGCGCATATCGTAGGTAATGTGGTAATACTGCGAAATGATGATGTTCTTGATGATCTCGAAGGTTTTGCTCTTATCGTAAGAGACTTGAAAACCGCCGTCGCTGCCACTCAGGACGCGGTTGGAGTTTGCCGGATCAATCCACATCGCCTGATGGTCGCCGTGAACATTCTGCGCTATGGTCGTAAAGGTTCTGCCGCCGTCACCGGAAACGCTGAGGCTGCCACTGAGGGAATAGAGCCTTTCGGGGTCATTCGGGTCTACGCGAATGTCGCTGTAGTAGAACGGGCGAAAGTTGATGTTCGGGTCGTCGTAGGCTTTGCGCCATGTTTCGCCCCTATCGTCGGAGCGAAAGAGATTGCCTTCGGTCTTGGTTTCGGTAATCATATAAATGACGTTCGGATTGCTTCGCGCTACGGCAACGCCGATGCGATCCATTGCCGTTTTCGGCAAACCGTTGGTCAGCTTTTTCCAACTCTCGCCGCCATCCTTCGATTGATAGAGCGCCGTCTGCCCGCCGCCGCTAGTGAAATGCCATGCCTTACGACGAAAGCTATACATTCCGGCGTAGAGGATGCGCGGGTTCTGCGAATCTATATCCAAATCAGAGCAGCCGGTGTCTTTATCGAGATAGAGCGTCTTTTTCCACGACTTGCCGCCATCGGTGGTTTTGAAAACGCCGCGTTCTTCGTTCGCGCCCCACGCATGACCGAGCGCCGCTACCCATGCGGTGTCCGGGTCAGTCGGGTGAACACGGATGCGCTTAATGCGTTCCGTGTCTGCGAGTCCCAGATACTTCCACGTCTCTCCGGCGTCGGTGGAACGGTAAACGCCATTGCCGAAGGAGGCGCTGTTGCGCGGGTCGCCTTCGCCGGTTCCGACATAGATGACATTGGCATCCGAAGGCGCAATGGCGATAGCGCCAATCGAAAGCGTTGCCTGATCCTGAAATAGAGCTTTGAAGGTGGTGCCGCCGTTCGTGGTTTTGAAGATGCCGCCATCTGCCGCGCCGACATAATAGGTGTAGGGGTCGCCCGACACGCCGACAATATCGGTAACGCGCCCGCCCATATTTGCCGGACCTATCGAACGCCAGTGTAGCGCAGCAAGCGCCGCTGCTTCTTTTGCCGGAGCCGTTGGGTTTTCCTGTCGCGCCACGCCTGCCAGTGGCAACAGAACAACGAATAAAAGGGCGTTGATAAACAATCGTTTCATGGTGAAATCCTCCCTCAGAAAGTTCTCCACTGAATGCTGTTGATGACGCAACGCGGAAAGCGAAGTGACGGGCGACGAGCCGGCGACTTGTGCTTGGTAGTTGTGCCGCCTAAAGGCAAACGGCGCAAACTTCAATCTATCCCGTCAGCCGAGACAGACTACGATTTGCGCCGTTTTGCGTCAACCGAAATAGGAGACAATCGGAAAATTGCTTTCGCGTCTGCCTCCTATTTTTTACTTTTTACTTTTTACTTTTGCCTTCCTATTGTCCTGCTTTGGCGGCAGTGACAACTTGACCGGGGAATGCCTTACGCGGCAGTTTCTGATCGCGCATCGCCGTATTGTAAACAAAAGCCGCGATAATGGTTGCCGCCTGCTTCATATCCTCTTCCTGAATGCGGTCGTAAACATCCATATTGGAATGATGGGTGCGGCTGGAGTATTCGATCTCATCCTGAATGAACTGAAATCCCGGTAGCCCCACGCCGTCAAATGCCTGATGGTCAGTGCCGCCAGTGTTCGAGATGGTGACGGTTGTTGCGCCCATATCCTGAAATGGCGCAAGCCACGCCCGGAAGATGTCGCGCAACGCTTCATTGCCTTGCAGGTAAATACCGCGAATCTTGCCCGTGCCGTTATCGAGATTGAAATAACCGGAGAATTTTTCGTGCGCCGGCTTCAATTCAAAAGTCGGCGTTGATGGCGGCTGCCCGCCGGTTGGCGGACCGAATTGCTGATTGGCTCCGGCGTCGGTGCGTTTGGCAAAATGTTGCGCCACATAAGCGCGTGAGCCAAGCAGCCCCTGTTCTTCGCCACTCCACAAAGCAATGCGAATGGTGCGGCGCGGTTTGACGCCGAGGGCTTGCAGGATTCTGACGGCTTCCATCATCACGGCGGAACCGGAAGCGTTGTCGGTTGCGCCGGTGCCGCCGTGCCACGAATCATAGTGTGCGCCGAGCATGACAATCTCATCTTTCAAATCGCTGCCGGGAATTTCGGCAATGACGTTATAATCCATCATATCCTTGTCCTGAAAACTGGCGACAAGGTTGACTTCCATCTGCACTGGTACGCCTTTGGTGATGGCGCGAACCATACGGTTGTAGTGTTCGACGGCGACCACGACTTGCGGCACGATGGCGGGCGCATCCGGCGCGTAGGCGCTCTTGCGCGGTTGACCGGAAGCGGTTGGCACGGTCGCTCCTTGTACAAAGACTGTACCGCCATCGCCGCGCCCGGGTTCAATGGTAACGGCAGCGCCTTCGTCAAAGACGAATTTCATGCGCTTCGCCGCCATTTGCTGTTCCGCCATCATCTTCTGGAAACGCTCGCGCATTTCGGGCGGCATCTCCATATTGCCGCGTCCACCGGCGGAGGGTTGAGCATTAGCAAGTTTCAAAAGCTGTTCGTCGTTGTAGCGTTTGCTTTCTGCGTCGAAGTGCGCCTTCACCTCACGCGCCGGCGTGAGCATCACGATAGCGCCTTTCAATTTGCCTTTGTATTTTTCGAGGTCGGCGTCGGTCTGAGCGTTCAGGTAAATGACTTCGCCACGCACTGCGCCTTTGGTGCTGGGCGACCACGCTTTCGGGTAGGCGATCAGTGGCGCGTAGCTCGGTTTCAACATACTGGCGCTGAAACTTTCCAGCGTCCAGCCGCGTCCGAACGGTCCCCAGGCTTCAAGGCGGGCATTTTTTAAGCCGATTTCCGTCAGCTTACTTTTTGCCCACTCTTCGGCGGCTTTGAGTTGCGGCGAGGCGGTGAGTCTCGGACCGTAAACATCGGTCATATAGCTCAAATACTCCATGACTTTCGAGTTCTTCGAGCCTTCTTCTTTAATTTTGCTGATAATAGTAAGGTCAACTTTTTCCTGTGGCACGAGGGCTTGCGCGTGAACGGCAAAGCTCGACAGCAACAGGGCGAAGACGACCAGAAACGCCGTAGATTGTTTCTTAGGCATTGATTCCTCCGATAAGAATTGAATTTGTGCGTGTCAAAATAATGGCTGAAATGGAAATACCGCTTGCTGGCGCATTTGGTTACTCAATTTTCTCATTATAAGTGTCAAAGACGAGAAGAACGATTTGAAAGTTCCACGAAAACGCGCTTTTTCATACTCTTTCACGGTAATACCGGCAATAGTCCACAATACAACAGGCTTCGCAAAGCGGGTTTTGCGGGCGGCAGATTGTGCGCCCGTGGCGAATTAGATTCACGTGAACTTCATAAAATCGCTCTTCCGGCAGCATCGCTTCCATCATTCGATGCGCTTCTGCATCTGAACCTTTTTCGGGAATCAGTCCCAAGCGTCTGGCAATACGGAAGATGTGCGTATCAATCGGAAAGACCGGACGCTCGCACGAAAAGAGCAGCACACAAGCAACCGTTTTCGGTCCGACACCTTTGAAACTCAATAGAAAATCGCGGGCTTCTTCAAGCGGCATCTGCTTCAAAAACGATAAATCAAACGAGCCGAGCTTGGCGTAAATTTCGTTGAGAATGTTTTTGATAATGACCGATTTCTGCTTTGCCAGCCCGCCGGAACGAATCGCCTCTTCAATCGAAGCGGTACGCGCCCGCCTTGCTGCTTCCCATGTCGGAAAACGGCGTTTCAAACTCTCGAAGGCGCGACGGCTATTGATATTGGTGGTTGACTGCGAAAGAATCGTCTCAATCAACGCATTGAGCGGGTCAAGGTCGCGTTCCAGTTCAGGAACGCCGTAGACGGCTCGAAGGTTTTGAATGATGTAGGGGATGCTTTCGGGAACCTCGTTTACTTCTCTATTCATCTGTATCGTTTGCGCTTTGCTTCCAATAGTTCGTCATGATTTCGGTTACCCACTGCGGTTGTCGAATTTCTTCACGAGGCAGAAACTCCTGCATCACCGGCTTGATGTCTATAACGGGTGTGCCATCTACGGCATCCAGTCCTTCAACGAAAAGCACATTGTCCTGACGTTTGAGAATCTTTACGGTTGTCAGTCCAAGCCGATTCGGGCGATTCTTGCCGCGCTGCGCGAAGATGCCGATTTTCGGAAAGTCCGGGTTATTGCGCGGGTGACGCGCCCCGGTGACAATCTTCGCTTCGTCAACCAGATGAAAGGCAAAGATGATTTCCGCGTGTGAGAAATCTTCAAGACCTTGTATCGCCTCTGCTCCCAGTGTTTCATTGACGACGATTTGCGAGACAAGCCCGCCCCAGTGATCGTCTTCAACCTCCTGTCTGTTGTTCTTCACAAAGCCGATGGGTTCGATAACCATAATAACTTCCTTAGAAGTCATCCAAAAACCTCGAAAAGCCCTGTAATGACCGGCTCACAAGTAGGTTTTGGGATAGCTTGTAATGTGTGACTCCTTTAATGAAGATATATCCTCTTCGCTTTGTCGCGTAGCGACAATTTGAATGTAGCCGTGTCATTCATGGCACGGAAACTGATGAGCGAGCATTTTCGCGTCGCGTCAGCGACGACTGAATCCTTCGCCGCGTCAAATTCAGTCGCTGACGCGATGGCTTGACTGCGGTTCCGGGCGTTAAAACAACCCGGCTAAACTCACATCGTCGCTACGCGACAAAAAACAAGTCATAGAGTAGAAGCTATCCCCAAACCTATTTCTATCACCTCTATTTTCCGGGATTTTTGAGATTTTGGGATAACTTCTAGATTATTTTTTCTATTCAATCCCGCATACTTCAGTCTCTCAAGCCAGCTTGCGGAGCAAGGGGAAAATGATTTTTGCATCGTCACTTTCTGCCGGTTGCGCCGGAGTAAATTTTGCCTGTCTATCTTTCAGAAAGAGCCGGTTTTCTTCTATCAATTGATCGGCATCATGCCGGTACAGCGCAAGGCTGCCGCCCTGATAATCAATGAGGCTCAACCCTGCTTCTTCGTCAATCTCAAGCGCCCGCACAATCTGTCCGAGCCAGTGGTCGCCCGTCCATTTCGCTCTGCCAAGCGAGCCGGACAGAATCAGATGCTCTCGCGCCCGTGTCGTTGCCACATAGAGCAGGCGTTTCTTTTCGGCTTTCTCCATCTTTTCTTCAATCAGTTTGATTGCCCGGAAAGCCGCCGCCGCATCTTTCTTCTCAAACAAATCTTCTTCGCGCACATTCAATGCCAGCCCGAAATCGTCGTGCAGCGCCAGAGTCGAACGGTCACGATTGCCGCCGTAAGTTGCATCAACCACCCAGACTATCGGAAACTCCAACCCCTTCGATTTGTGAACCGTCATGAGCCTGACTGCGCCGCTCTCTTCAATCGTCGCTTCGCCTTCGCGGGCTTCCTTGAACTTCAAATTGTTGATGCGCTGAACGACTTCCGACAGCGACAGATGCGCCAGCGAATAAGTCTGCTCAATCAGTTTCTCGATATTTGAGACTCTGCGTTCACCATTCGGCAGTCCCATCATAGTTGCCAGATAGCCGGTTTCGCGCAGAGCTTCGATGATCAATTTCGCGGCGCTCACTCGTCCCGCGAGCATCCGCAATCGCGTCAACACCTGTCGCGCAAAATCACGTACTTCGCGCTCAACATCTGGAAATTCGATAGCGTCATCGTAAAGGCTCATTGCCAATGGCGCGTCAATGAGTCGCAGCCTGAGTAGCATCTCATCCGAGAAAGTGAATAGCGGCGAACGCAACGCTGATGCCAGACTCAAATCATCTACGGGACAGGCGAGAAAGGTTAGAAGATTCGAGATGTCGGCGATCTCTTGTCTGGCATAAAAGCCTTTTCCGGCAATCGTCACGTAAGGGATTCCGGCATCGGCAAGCGCCTGTTCATAAGTGTCGAAATGGGTTGCCGCCTGAAACAGCAAGGCGAAATCGCCCGCTTCGGCTTTTCTCGCGGTGTCGTTTTCATTGCTGATGAGAATATCACCGCTTGCGATAATCTCACCGATGCGGCAGGCGATGAATGCCGCTTCAAGCTCTCGCATCGCGGCAGTATTCAACTTGTTGTTCTTTGATTCTTTAGGGGTTTTCGCCTCTTTTTCTGCTTTTTCCTCTTGCTCTTTGCCGATGATATGAATTTCTATGCACGGATTGTCGTGGCGGGCAGAGCGTGAGGCGCTCATCGCTTCATACGACGTATCATAGACGCTTTCGCGGTTGAAGATACGCGGGAAGAGGTGATTGACGAAATCAATCAGGCGCGTGTGTGTGCGAAAGCAGGCATTCATGCCGATAACCTTCTCATTAGCCGATGTAAACTCGCTTCTGACGGCTTCAAAGACGGTGACATCTGCGCCCCTGAAACGATAAATGGATTGCTTGGCGTCGCCGATGATGAATAGCTCACGCGACTGCGGAGCGAGTTGCCAGAGGATGCGCTTTTGAATCGGCGCAGTGTCCTGAAACTCATCTACCATCAACGCCCGCAATCGGTCGCCTTGTTGATAGAGCGCGGCGACTTCCGGGTATTCGGTGAGCATTCTATCGGTAATCTCTTCAAGGTCGTTGAAATCGAGCGCCGCCCGTTCGTTCTTTAACGCCGCGAAATTCTGTCGCGCCCGATAGTAGAGTTTGACGAGGTTCAAGACTTGCTCCGCCGCCAGTTTGTCATCATCGGCAACGACAATGGTAAAGAGCTTTTCGCCGCGTACCATTTCGCGCAGTTGTTTGAGAGCCGCTTTTACAATGTCCAAATCTTCTTTTGAAACCCACTTCTTTGTCACACCGCCAACGATATTGATGGTGGCAGCGAGATGGAGTAAGGCTTGCAAGCGCGTTTCATCTTCATTAAAAGCTGCCACTTCAATCAGCTTCACAGCCTCAAAACGGCAGCGTTCGATTTTGTCTGATGAATCAAGCGCCGCTATCTGAGTAATGACCTGTACATAGCGTTGCCATTCGGCATTTTCAAGCAAGGCATTTGCCGCTTCCAGTTGTTTGCGGGCAATGGTTTCGCGCCAGAAAGCGGTGATTTCATCGGCATTTTTCTGAGCAATATCACGCAAAGCGCGGGCAACGCGGTCGCCCTGCTGAATGAGCGAGCGCAGAGCATTTTTCACTTCGGCGGTAGAAAGTTGCAGAAGGATGGCGGCTTCCGGCGCGGACTCATGCGCCGCTTCGTTCAATGCTTCCTCAATAGCTTCGTCGAGCAAGACAGCAGCTTCAATCTCTTCGATGACCTCAACTGCCGGGTCGAGTTCGGCTTCAATGGGATGAGCGCGAAGCAGGGCAACGCAGAGCGAATGAATGGTGCCAACGCGGGCGGAATCAAGGGCGTTGCGATGCTCACGCCAGCGCCGTCGTTCTTCTGCGTTTTGGCTCTGCTCAATACGCGAACGGATTTCGCGGCGGATGCGTGACACCATTTCACGCGCCGCTTTTTCGGTGAAGGTGACGGCAACAATATCGCCAACCCGCCAGTCGGGATTATCTTCAAGCAGTTTCAAAAAGCGTTCGACCAGCACGCGGGTCTTGCCTGACCCTGCGCCTGCTGATACCAGTATGCGCTGCCCGCGAGTCTCAATCGCTTCACGTTGTGCCGGAGTCCAATCCATCGTTGAAGAGGTAAAGTAACATGGTAGTCATCTTTATCCTTCTTCTCAACCCCGTGCCTGAAATGCCGACTTGGCGTTAAATAAAATACCAAAGAGGTCGCTTGTAGCACCGTTGGTCGTATACTTTCTGTATTGGCGCATTTTTTCAATTTGTATCATTATTGTTTCATTTTGATACAAAATTAGCAGATTTCCAATCTACCCTCACCGCACCTGCCCTTGCACAAAGAGGAACCGTATTGGCGCTTTTTTTCTGCGCCTCATTTTGCACCAGTTTCTGCATCGGCGCTTTTTTTCAGCACGAAAGACTGCACGGAATACTGCACAGCATTCTGCATCGCTGCCATTTTTCTATGTGGTTTCTGCAAACGATTCTGCATTGGCGCTTTTTTTGTACCTCAGCGAGTCAAATCCGTACCGCTTTGAAACAAAATGTAACAACCTCTGTATCATTTTGACTCACTAACTTTGCCTTTGTATTGGCGCTATTTTTTTTTCATTGCTGCAAACGGTTTCTGTTATCGCTGCCATTTTTCTTCTTGTAGCTGCGCGTTTTTCGTTAAACGCTTTGAAATCAGCATTACCGAACGACTTACGCTTGCCTCGGCATCGCCGATTGCATCGCTGCCATTTTCCTTTTTGCATTGGCACTGAATTTTTTCTGCGCCAATGCATCGTCAACTGTATCGCTGCCATTTCTCCTTTCCGTGCCGCTTTTCTATCGCTGCCATTTTCTGCACGACAGACGGCACGGCTTTCTGCATCGGCGCTTTTTTTCCTAACCACGACAAAGCCGGTGACAATTCCTCCTGCCCTCACCGGTTCATCCCCGCATCCCTTCACCTCTGCCTCTTTACATCGCTGCCATTTTTCATGGATGCGGCAACAAAGCCTTGCGGCTTCGGTGGCGAGACGGGCAGAGACACAACACCTGAGTCGCCCGACCAGAGCGATCAACAACTTTCAGGCAATTGCCAGTGCGACAGTGAGCGCCGAGGCTGTCGTCACCCGCCTTGTGCGAAGCAGCAACGCCGCTTTCTGCCAACTGGCAAATCTCGCTTGCCGCGCCAGCCAAGTGCTGCTTTCAGAAGACTGCCAATGCCGCTATTGGCAATCTCCGGTTACAGCTTTCGGCTCAACGTCGGCATCTGTCGCCAAATTGTGTTGCCAAGAGAGTGGCTATTGTCCGCCCTTGCCCCGTTAGACAAAAGACACCTCTTCAACTACGATTAAGCACTAATATAGTACCACGACGATATGCCCTGTCAAGTAGGGCAGCAGGAAGGTAGAAAGAATTATCTGTTTACAGTGTCAATAACCATGCAAAACTGGTTCATCCACACTTTCGATGAAAGTGTGGATACTTTATTTATAGGCTGCTTGTGATACCCGTGTCCGCCAAAATCAAGCACTAACGATTTTAGTTTTGAGGCGTGAAGACCTCTTTTCCTTTTATGACTACGGTCTTGAGATCGCTGCTTGGAGGATTTAGATTATAACGAAAAAATTCATTTCCTTCCGCACGGACCATAAATGCCCAATGGTGTTTATCAATATCTGAAGGCTTCCCACTTTCGGATATTGCAGGAGCGTCTGGTGGACTTAGTTGTTCCATATTAGTATATACCCAAATGAATAACCAATTAGGCTCTGAATATTTTGACATTAAACACTTAGAAAGCTTAATTAAATTATCTTCGGAAAACGCCGACTCTTCCAACATAACACCTAAAGTCCTTTTGTCATACTGGGAGTTGACAGGATCCTTTATGTGATCATCTTTAAAGATGACATAGCGAATATTCATATTGGCACATACTTGATTGTTTTGTTCATGCTTGGCAGGTGTTTCTGCTTTTACAATAAACTGAGGCACTGAAAAAGCTGCCAGCACTAATATACAAAGATCTTTTGAAGACATAATTTCCTCCTTTATTTCGGTGGGGGACTCTTTTCTTTACATTGACTATTAAAAAACCTACTTACTGCTTGACTCCAAGTTTCGTCTGATGCCTTAGTTATCCCAAGCATATTGGCAAGACCCAAGTCAAGATCACTCGAACCCGGAGGTGGCCCAACCAATGTATGCATCATTTCATGCAGTAATAAGTACATACCACCATCCCCCCTAAATGTACGCACATTAGAAAAGTATATTCCGGGTTTCGGCACATTTGTAGCTGTGAACGCATCATGTTGTCGGCTATTAAACCAAATTATCAGAGAAAGTGACCGCCAAGCGTCACCTGCAATATCTCGTGCCGCTTGCTCGCCGACAAATTTCCAAGCCTTTGCACTAGGATTATCTGCAACATCATATAATCCTACGGTTCCTGCTTTGGATTTCAACTGATTTATATAGCCGCTTAACGCTGTTTTACAATCATTTGACATATTATCAACAAATGTTTTGAAGGCGTCCCGTAATTCTTCAATCTGTTTATCGTGTGGGGTTCTCCCATCACCAAGTTGTCCACCGCCGCCACCACTACCTTGCCCACCGCCGCCTGCACTTTGGTCACAATAAAGAGTAATGAAACCCAAGTAAATGGAGAAAACGATTTCTCCGGTGTTCATATCTATTATGTTTAGATAAACATTATATCCATAACAAAGATTCAGTCCAAGAGGGTCGGTATAATTAATCGGATCATTCCTGACGTAAGTGTATCTATTTAGACTTTGGGGGTCTCCATAACTTCCTATAATTAATGGATTCTCTTTATTGAGGGGGGCTGGATCAGGGCGATTGAATCTTCCTATATTCTGAAAAGCTTGCCTATTTATGGCATTATCGCTATCAATCTCGCTATCCCTCTCATAACTCGTGAAATGGTATTTCTCTTGTTCGCCACTGGCTGCGACCGTTTCTCCGAACGGCAAGTGCGATTGCTTTCCTACAACATTACCACTCGCGTCGAGCGTTAGCCGTTTGCTCAATCTATCCCTCAAATAATACCGAGTTGTCCCGTTTGCGTACCGCGCAAGCATCCGTGGACCATAATAGATAAACTCAGCCTGAAGAGTACTGCTTGAAACATCGTACTCAGCAACGACTTGGCTGCCTTCCCAAATATACACCGTTGTGGTACTCCCGATGGTCTTCTTAATTCTTCGGTTATTCTGGTCATAGCTATAGTTTGCCGAGTTGCCTGAATCTACACTGACTAACCGATTCTCAGCGTCATAAGTGTAGCTGTGATCTCCATCATTGGTGACATTACCGGCATTGTCATGGCTGTAATTCTTGGTTACCCCACCCGCTGTCGCGCTGGCGACTTTGTTGTTTGCCACTAAAGTCATCGGTGGCACAAGCGTCGTGCTGATGCTCACGGACTGAATCTGGTTGCCGCCGCTAGTGGCATCATAAACCGCTGTGCGATTGCCGAAACGGTCATAGACAAAACGGCGTTGTGCTGTTGTGCCATTGGTCGTCTGATTTGAGGTCACAAGCCGTCCTAGATTATCGTAGATATAAGCGGCGCTTTCAGTCGCCCCCGCGATTGTACCACTAATACTCATCAGTTGTCCGCTATTTCCTGCCGTGCTGCCTGCACCATTCTGCCCAGATGAAGCGGCATAAGAATAAGTCAGATTGAGTAGTGAGGTTGTCCCAATACTGGCGGTTTGTGAGGTCAGTTGCAGGCGATTGGCGTCATAGCCATACCCCTCGACCACGCCATTGCCGAGCGTTAGTCCCGTTACTTGTCCAGTAGCATTGTAACTAATGCCGCTTAGATAATTTGCTGAATTGCCATCGGTCATTGAGGTTAAGCGTCCGGCGCTGTCGCGGTTGAGATTAACCACCCGCCCCGACGGGTATGTGATTTGCGTTCGCACTCCAGCACTGTTTAAGCCATAGGGCGTCTGGTAATTCGCCGAATCTATCGTCCGCGTTATGGAGTTCATCTGTTTGAAGCTGTTGTAGCTATAACTTTCCGTATAATTCGTTCCGACTGAGGTACTCAGCAGCAAACCGTTCGTCGCGCTTTGCTGGTTGATGTCATAGGTGTAGCTGACTGCTGGCGTCGTCGCCACTCCCGGCGCGTTGCTGACGTTATAACCAATCCCCGTCGGGCGATTGATGCCGTCATAGCCATAAGTTGTCACCACGCCCCTGGCATCGGTTCGGGTTTGTACGGCACTGAAATCAGTGTAAGTATATTTCATTGTCCATAACGTCCCAGTACCGTCGTTGATCGTTGCGGTCTGCTCTGGGATACGTTCATAAGTCAATCTGCTTAAAGCATCATACTGCCAAGCCCTCATTTGATTGCCTTGATTGATACCTACTAATTTATTGAGCAAGTTATAAGTGTAAGTGGTTTCTTGCGTAAGATTTCCGGTTACAGTGTCCTGCTCAGTCACTTTCACTAAGCGACCCAAACCATCGTTCTCCCGTTTGATTTTGCGGTTCACCTGATCGGTTACAGTCGCAGTCACGCCGTTGTAATTGGTCTGGATGGTCTGACTATCAGGCAGGGTTACGACTGTGGCTCTACCTAGCGCATCATAGGTGAAACTGCTTGCCGCTCCCGGTGTGCCGCCTGCGGTGAACGGATTGCTGCGGCTGCTGACTCTACCCATAGTGTTATAACTAGTATTGACCTGCCCATTGCCGGGGTCAACTTGTGATGCCACTCTGCCCCAGCCGTCATAGTTCACGGTGCTGGAACCCAGATTGGTTTTGCTCTGCGTCACGCTCATGGCATTATCGTTGTAACTGGTTGATTCCGTATAGCTGCTGGGGTAATCCATCTGCGTTTGTCTGAGTGCCGCATCATAGGTATAGGTGATTTTGCCCGTCGAAGGCGTTTGTATTTCTTTCAACAAGCCAGTGTTGAAGTCATACTTTGGCGTCCCCTTCAGATGTAGTCCCTGTGGGTCGCCCTGGGTGATGTCTTTGGGGTCTGCCCAATAATCGCTTGACTGATAGGTAAAGACCTTCTCTTTGCAGCAACTCACCTGCTCCTGCAAAACATTGCCGAATTTGTCATACTTCTTTAAGCGCGTCGGCAAGGTGATATTATTGACGACATCACTATAAGCGGTTGTGCCGGTGACATTGCCGCGCAGCGTGTAACTGGCGGTGTAGACATTCGAGAGATGTCCCGGCGGTTTCGGGGTGCTGCCCGGATCATAGATGCCGCCGGTCGCCTGATAATCGTCGTAGGTGGTGGTCGTCTTGGCAATCAATACGTCGTCATTATCATTGGTGTTTTGCAAGGCATCATAGACTTCCGCTGCCGTCACCAGACTGCGGAGGTAAGCATTGAGGTACGCCGTGTCGGTCTTATAGGTAAAATGGGTGCGCCGTCTGACCTGCCAGTTGCCGCTAATCTGGAAACCATACTCCCGCTTATTCGTTATGTTGCCATAACTGTCGTAATCCAAATCTACCTTCGTCGCATTGCTGGCATCGTCACTTATGATGATGGTCTGCGGCTGCACATTGTTGCCGCCATCAGTAGCGTATGTGGTTACGGTTTTGCTATACGTGGTTGAGTTTTTGGTGATTTCCGATTGTACCAATAAGCCGTTCGCCGCCGAGGAGCTGTCGGTCGAGCGGGTCAACGCCAGATTTGAGGAATCCGGTCTGGCAATCGTGAAGGTCTTAGTCTGTGCGCCGGAGTTGGTCGAACTCGAATAGCTAAAGGTGCCGCTTGTCGTGTTCGGGGCGCTCTCGGTGCGTTGCGTGAATGCCGGGGCGTCGGTCAACTGCGTCGAACCGCTCGTCGGATAGTTGAAGGTCGTCGTCGAACTCTCGGTGCCGTCGCTAATCACGCCATTGCTGTTGATGCTCATCTGCCGTCGCTTCGACACGCTATAGATCATCCCATAATCGGAGTAGTCGAATTTGTAGCCGGTATTGGTCGCCGGAAAATAGACGTGCTTGAGGACGGAGATTGAACCGGATGGCGTATTCTCAACGGTCAAGCCAGAGAAGTTATAACTGATGGTGCGGGTTTCGTAATCGAACTGCGCGACGGTGCGAGTGACGGGATTCTGCGCTGTGCCGCCATAACCGGGTGCCGTTATGGAAGATAGTCTTCCCGAAGTATCATAGTTGAACTGCATGACTCTGCCTTTGGTATCGGTGACACTGCTGGAGGTCATCTGAATATAGTTGCCGTTAGAGTCGGTAATCTGCGAGGGCGGCAAACTGCCGGTGCTGCCGCTGCCCCCAACATCTACTTTCGTGCCATCGTTGTAGGAGAGGGTGCCGCCGCTCGTAGCGCAGCCATAGAAGGTGATATGCGTACCATCGGTAGTTTGATACGTGCCATTGGTGGTGCCGCTGCCGACTCCCAAATAGTGCATCGCGCCGTCCGGGTCTATCAGCACATATTTCATACTGGACGACGTGCCATAAGCGAGAACGCGCCCAAAACCGAGCGCGAAACCGGGAGAGGGATTGCCGACCAGCGGCGAAAAGGTCACATAGTTGCCGCGCCGCGCCCAAATCCGCGAGTTGTAAAACAGGCTGAGACTCGCGCCGATGCCTCTGCCGCCCAGTCCAATCAGCGGGATGCTGAAATGGAAGTTGCTGCCTTCGGGTTGAACCGCGCCGATTGTTGTTGGTTCAATAACGCGATTGAGGGAATTGCCGAATAAATTGCGCGGTTCGCTCCACAACTCATCAAAGCCGTAATCGGTGCCATAGCTGCCGCCTTGGGCGTGCGCGGTAGGAAACAATTTATCAAGCAGCGTCGGCACAATCGCCCCCACGCCGGTTGGCGTCTCTACTGGGTCGGGCAGCAGGTTCTGATCCTGCAACCATTCCAGATAGGTTTGCAGGGGACGCGAGCCGGGACGAATCAACACCTGCACGGTGGTTTGAGCATTTCCGGCGCGACAGGTGATCTGCGTCAGCCCGCTCTGTAGCAAGGTGGCTCTGCCGGTTTCATCGAAGGTAATGCGCGATGAGTCGGCAGCTTCCCAGGTGAAGGTCGCACCCTGAATGACCTGTCCGCCGGAGTTGAAGCCGATGGCGGAAAATTTTACTCGTTGATTCTCGTAGCCGACGAATTTATTGGGGGTGACGCGGATACGCGAAATCTGCGCCAACCGGTCTTCGAGGGTGTCGTCACGGTCAGGCGTGGTTGAACCGAAGAGGTGACGGAGAAAGTATGGCGGCAGATGAAACGCCGCGGACATGAGATTAACTGCCGAAGCGGTCAACGATTGCCATGAAGAGGATGCTAAGGATGGCATCGGTAGAATCAGCAGACTGAGAATCAGGATCAGGCTGAGAATCTTTCGGCGTCGCAGTTTAGATATGAAAGCCGAAGGAAAAGATGAAACGAAGGTGGAAAGGACAGCAAAGAAAGAATGACGCAGACGCATAACAGCCTCCTGAACAGTTGCACACCAAAAAGATGGTTGCCTATACAGTGAGGATAAAGACAGATGATGGATAACCCGGTGAGGAACAGAAAAGGCGAGGTTCTCTGAGGTTGTGCGAGGACGGGACAGCTTCCTTGTATTGCGCCGCTCTTGCTTCTACTTTTACCCGAAAAGCGGCGCTACGATTAAATCTGTTGATTAGGATACGCCGATGCGTTACGCAAGTCAATCATCTATTTCTTGCAAATTTGTTACAAAGTGTTGGCGATCAGCCGGAATAAGTGGAACGATATCGGGCAACCCGGCAAAGCCGCGCAGGATACTGGCAAGAATCGCTGCCACGCCACTCAGTCGAATCAAGGTTGCTTTCGACATAGCAGCAAATGTTTATTCCCTGCTCAAAGGAGCGCACATCTCTAACTGATGCCCGTCCGGGTCGCTGAAATAGATTGACCGCGCCGGCATCCATTCGTGAAAGTGCGGTCCGTCTACATCAACGCCACGTTCTGTAAGCAATGCCATAGCATGGTCAAGGTCAGCGTCCGCAACCGTGAAAGCAAAGTGTTGTTTCAGCCATTCGCCGCCGTTCTCTTGAAGCACAATCATTCCCGCCTGTCCTCCGGCTCGCAAAAATAGCCAATTGCGCTTGTCGTCTCGGATGCCAACTTGCAGATCAAGAACCTCTCGATAGAAAGCCTCCGCCCTGGCGAGTTCCTTGACCGGAATCGCCACCTCGTAAATCCCTCGAATCGGTATCATCATATCCTCCTGCGGGTTGTTCGATTTGACACATTTCTCTGAAGAATTATAGCGCAAACATTAACAGTCTACCTGTGCGAAACTTCACAATATGACGCCGGACTAAGATGGAAACATACTTGACAACACCGGTACATTGCCGTCTGATGGTACGGTTGGGACATTCCATGCGAGAGGTATATAATGTCTGAGCTATCGGCTGACCAAATTGACAACAGAGATTTATTGGCGGCAGGTAAGAGGTATTCTCTACTATCATTCCTTTGGCGCGGCAGCCTGGGCTTCTGTCTGGTCAGCCTGCTGGTCTTTGCGACAGTGGCGTTTGCTGAAAGATGGATGTATCAGACCCTTGGGGTTGCCGGGGCGTATACGGTTTGGACACTTCTGTTTATGCTGCTCGGTGCGAGTGTCTTTCTTCCTCTGATAATCAATAAAGCTCGTCGGCTGCAATTTTACTTTCTGTTCAGTCTGGCTTTTCTATGCTATGCCATTGGCTGGATTGCGGCATGGTTTCTAGTGCGTGGCAAACTCGGAGAATGGCTTGGTTCGCTTGGCGGCTCTATCCTGATGGCGATGGCTTTCGCCGCCGGATTTCGGGCGTGGCGCATTTTGCTGAAATTGATTATCGTGCTGTTTGTCACCAATTCCATTGGCTACTTTATCGGCGATGCGCTGAATAATCTGCTATCCGGCAAGCTGGGAATGCTAACGTGGGGAGCGGTTTACGGTTTCGGCTTGGGAGCAGGCTTGGCAGCCGTTCTCTATTTCGTGCAGGCTGACAGTCGGGAGCCGTAATGCCAGCGAGAATTTGCTACCAGCCTGAAAGAAAGCAGTCGCAGAGCAACCGGTTCTCCTTCGCGCCTGCCTTGTTGTACACTATTTATTCCAGTCGAATGAGAAAATAAGGATTGTCTATACATGGAATCACTGCGCGTTGAAAGCGCCCATCTGCCACTAGGGCTTGCTCGTTTACCATTCTATTACGGTTGGGTCAATTTGACCGTAGCCGCTTTAGCGATGGTGGCGACACTGCCCGGACGCACACAAGGTTTAGGGTTAATCACCGAATCACTATTGAAAGACCTGCAACTGGATCGCATCCAGTATGCTCAGATTAATCTCTGGGCAACCCTCATCGGTTCTCTCTTTTGCCTTGGGGTAGGTCGTCTGGTTGATCGTTTTGGCAGTCGCACGGTTTTGTCATTTGTGACGCTGGCGTTAGGCGCAGTTGTGCTGGCAATGAGCGGCGTGAGCAGCATTTTGTGGCTTGCTCTGCTGATTACACTGACTCGCGGCTTGGGGCAGAGCGCCCTTTCGGTCGTCAGCCTGACGATGGTTGGGCAATGGTTCGTGCGGCGTTTGAGTCTGGCAATGGGCATTTATACGGTGATTTTAAGCGTCGGCTTTATGGTGGCATTTCCGGTGGTTGGCGCAGTGGTCGCAAGTAGCGGCTGGCGGGCAGCGTGGGGCGGTGTTGGCGCAACAATCTTATTCGGCTTTGTACCGTTAAGCGCCTTACTGGTACGCCGCACACCAGAAAGTTGCGGCATTTCGCTTGACGGTGAACGAGAGCAGGAGAAGCAGGCAGAGGAAGGGGCAAGCGGCTATACGCTCTGGCAAGCGTTACGCACACCTGCTTTCTGGGTCTTTGCTTTAGCGAGTTCGATTTACGGATTAATTGCTTCGGGTATCGCGCTGTTCAACGAATCAATTCTGGCGGAGCGGGGATTCGATGCGGGCGTTTATTACCGTACTTTAGTGATAACAGCGCTCACCGCATTAGCTGGTAATTTCCTTGGCGGCTGGCTGGCAACGAAATGGTCAATGAACCGCTTGATGGCGCTGGCGATGGGATTATTGATGGCTTCGCTGTTGGCTCTCCCTCAGGTCAGCACAGTAGGGCAGGTGATGGCATACGCGGTGGTAATGGGCATTGCCGGAGGGTTTATTATTGTCCTCTTCTTCACGTTTTGGAGCGCCGCGTATGGTCGCGCTCATCTTGGCAAAATTCAGGGAGCTGCACAAACATTGACAGTCCTGGCATCAGCAATCGGACCGTTACTCTTAGCGGAATGTGTAGAGCGTACCGGCTCTTACGCGATCATGTTCTATATTCTGGCAACAGTTGTCGGAATATTGGGTTTAAGCGCCTGGTTTGTTGCGATTCCGTCTGTTCACCCTGTAGAGAAACCTTGAGAAGGTCAGCGAATATACGCAGTTATTCGTACTCCTGCATGGAATCACGCGCCAGTAATGCCGCGCCGATTATCCCTGCTTGTTGTCCGAGTTCGGCGGCGACAATGCGACAGCAGGCGTGTGCCGGAGCGATGGCATCTTTGAAGACCTCTTCGCGGATGGGGTTCAAAATCAATTCACCGGCGGTCATCACACCGCCGCCAATAACCACGACTTCAACGTTCAAAAGATTGATGACGCTGGCGATAGCCGCGCCCAGCGTCTTCGCCGTCTCTTCCAACACCGAGAGCGCCAGTTGATCCTCTTCGAGAGCCGCTTGCACGACGCGCTCGAAGTTGATAACTCCTGCCATGTCCTGCGCCAGCCGCGACAACGAGAATGCCGGGTCGCTGAAGAGTTGTTCGCGCACCCGGCGCACAATGTTCGGTCCCGAGGCGAGGGTTTCCAGACAGCCGACGCTGCCGCAGGCGCATTCCAACCCGCCGCCGATTTTGAAATGTCCGAACTCTCCGGCAAAGCCGCGAGTGCCACGCTGCAACTGATTGCCGAGAATCAAGCCTGAACCGATGCCGGTTCCCAT
>Ga0187894_10000728_pt1 | contig 44406 bp, 36 predicted proteins | sample GBC1701081metaG_FD_136650 | JGI IMG/M metagenome (GOLD analysis project Ga0187894, IMG submission 136650) | White microbial mat communities from a lava cave in the Kipuka Kanohina Cave System on the Island of Hawaii, USA - GBC170108-1 metaG ... | reverse complement strand
GTCCCCGGGCGTTCGGGTTCCGCGCTTGCTCCCCCGGGGCGAACTTGGTTCAACCGCAGCACTGGTGGAGCGCGCGGTACCGCCCTTCTTCCTCGTGGGGAATCCTGGTTCCGGCACGAAGATGCTCCGGGAGCTCCTGAACGCCAGCCCGGACGTCTGGATGTCGGAGGTGGAGTCGCACTTCATCCCCAAATTCACGCGCACGATCGCGCGCTACGGCGATCTCGCGACGCGCGACGGCTTCGAGCGCCTGGCGGGCGCCATCCGTGGCACGCGCGCCTTTTGGCAGTGGGAGCACCGCGGCGTTCGGGTGTCGAACGACGACTGGTGGGCGGCGTGCCCGCGGCACGACTGGCCCGGCGTCGTCGCGGGGCTCTTCCGCTGTGTCCACCGGTGCGAGATCCCGAGCCCGCCGAAGCCCTGGGACGAGATCGTCTGGGGCGACAAGACGCCCGTCTACATGCGCGAGGTGGGGCTCCTGGCCGACGTCTTCCCGCGCGCGCGCTTCATCCACATCGTGCGCGACCCGCGCGACTGCGTGCTCTCGACCGCGGAGGCGTGGGGGAACGCGCCCCTGCGCACGGCGCAGGAGTGGGCCGATCGCATCCGGAGCTGTCACGCCGCCGGCCAGGAGCTGGGGCCGTCGCGATACGTCGAGCTGCGATACGAAGACCTGACCGACGATGCGCATCGCGAGCTGCGCCGCCTCTTCGACTTTCTCGGCGTGCCGACGCCCGCCGACGCCGGCCGGCTCTTTCGCGTCCCCGAGAACCTCGGGGCAGCCCGGGGCGCCAGCGCGGTCGTCGCCGGCAACAAGCGCAAGTGGGAGCCGCGGATGGACCCGGGCCTGCGGCGCACGATCGAGGAGCTGACCGGCGATCTGCTCGACGCGTACGGCTACGAGCGCGAGTACCCCGGCGTGCCGATCCGCCACCTCTCGCGCGCCCGGATGGAGACCTACCGGCTGCGCGACGCGTGGCATCAGCTCCGCTTCCGCCGTCGCGAGCTCGGCAGCTGGACCGAAGCGCTCAAGTTCCTGATGGCGAGGTAGCGGGTCCGCATGCTGCGGGTGACGGAGAGCAACCGGCTCGAGGTGCTTGCGGAGCGGCTGGCGGCCACGCTGGATGCGCCCGGCGACACGCCGCTCGCGCCCGACCTCGTGGTCGTACCGAACCGCGGTATGGCGCGCTGGCTCTCGCTCTGGATCGCGCGCGATCGTGGCGTGTGCGCGAACGTCCGCTTCGACCTGCCGGCCGAGTTCATCTGGAGCGTGCTCGGCCGGGCCTTCGGCCAGCGGGCGAACGCGGACGTGTTCGACCCCGCGGTGCTGGCGTGGCGAGTGCTCGGGGTCCTCGCGCGCCTCGAGCGCCGGCCGCCGTTCACCGCACTGCATGCCTACATCGACGGTCCATCGGATCGCCGGCGCTACGACCTCGCGCGCCGCATCGCGAACGTGTTCGATCAGTACCTCGTGTACCGGCCGGACTGGATCCGGCGCTGGGAAGCGGGCGGCGACGACCACTGGCAGGCGGAGCTGTGGCGCCGCCTGGTCGCCGGCAGCGACGCGTCGCACCGCGTGACGCTGCTCGACACGCTGGTGGCCGCGCTCGAGGGTGGCCGGCTCGCGAGAGCCGAGCTGCCCTCGCGGGTCCGGGTGTTCGCTGTCGCCGCAATGCCGCCCGCATACCTCGCCGTCTTCGGCCGGCTCGCCGAGCGGATCGACGTGGACCTGTACGCCTTGAACCCGAGCCCCACGTACTGGGGCGATCTCATGGGCTCGCGCGAGCTGGCACGACGCCCGCTGGCCGCCGGCGACGAGGACCTGGCGCGGGGGAACAGCCTGCTGGCCGGATTCGGCAAGCAGCTCGCGGAGCTGCGCGACCTCGTCCGCGAGTGGAATGCCCACGAGATCGAAGCGCACGTGGAGCCGTCGGAGCGCTCCATCCTGGGCGCCGTGCAGGCCGACATCCATCACCTGCGGACGCGCGGCATGGGCGCCACGCCCAAGACCCCGCGTCCCGACGACGGCACGATCCAGGTGCACCGGTGTCACGGGCCGATGCGCGAGGTGGAGGTGCTGCACGACCAGCTCCTCGCCCTGTTCGACCGCCATCCGGACCTCCAGCCGTCCGACGTCGTCGTGATGACGCCCGACATCGAAACCTACGCGCCGTGCATCGAGGCGGTGTTCGGGACTGCTCCACGCGAGCGGATGATTCCGTTCACGATCGCCGACCGGAGCGCGCGAGCCGAGCGGCCGACCCTCGGCGCGTTCCTGGGGCTCCTCGCGCTACCCGCCAGCCGGTACGACGCGAACAGCCTGCTGGCGCTGCTCGACGTCGATGCCGTCCGCCGCCGATTCGGGTTCGCGGACGCCGAGGTGGCTCGCGCGCGCCGCTGGGTGCGCGCGACGGGGATCCGCTGGGGGGTGGATGCCACCACGCGGGCCGCGCTCGGCCTGCCGGCGACGCACGAGCACACCTGGCGCTTCGGGCTCGACCGGCTGCTCCTCGGGTACGCGCTGCCGGAAGAGGAGCGCCGGCGTTTCGCCGAGGTGTTGCCCTACGACGACGTCGAGGGCACGTCGGCGCGTGCGCTCGGCCTGCTCGCGACCTTCGCCGAAGCCTGCTTCGCGCTGGGACGCGACCTCGGTGAAGCGCGCGCTCCGCTGGCGTGGACGACCGCCCTCGGCGAGGTGGTCGATCGCTTCTTCGACGCGGCGGAAGCCGACGAGGAGGACGTGGTGACGATCCGGCGCGCGCTCACCGAGCTCGCCGCCGTCACCCGGCGCGCGGGGTTCGCGGACGCCGTCTCATTCGACGTCGTCCGCGCGTACCTCGAAACGGTGCTCGCGGCGCCGGTCGCGAGCGGACGCTTTCTCGCCGGGCGGGTGACCTTCTGCGCGCTCGTCCCCATGCGCTCGATCCCGTTCGAGGTGGTGTGCCTCCTGGGTCTCGACGACGGGGCCTTCCCGCGCCAGCAGCGTCCGATGGGGTTCGACCTCATGGCGGACGACTTCCGGCCGGGGGATCGCTCGCGGCGTGAGGACGATCGCTCGCTGTTTCTCGAAGCGATCCTCTCGGCCCGGCGCGTCCTCTATCTCTCGTACGTCGGGCGCGACATCCGGGACAACTCGGAGCGTCCGCCGTCGGTGCTGGTGCGGGACCTGGTCGACTACGTGCGCTGCGGCTTCGGCGCGGAGGTGGAGCAGACCCATCCGCTGCAGCCGTTCAGCGCCAGCTACTTCACGCCCGGCGGCACGCTGTTCAGCTATGCCGACGATCTGTGCGCGGCGCGCCGGCTACAGGGAACCCGCGTCGAGCTGGCCACCCCGTTCGTCCTGCAGGCACTTCCCGCCCCGGACGGGGGCCGGCGCACGCTGTCGGTCGACGACCTCGTACGGTTCTTTCTCGGCCCCGCGAAGTTCCTCCTGCAGGAGCGCCTGGGGCTTCGCCTCGAGCCGGCGCGCGGCGTCGTCGACACCCGCGAGCCGTTCGTGCTCGATGCGCTGTCGCGCTATCTCGTGCGCGACCAGGTGCTCCGTCTGTGGCGCGAGGGCACGCCGCTCACCGAGCTGGAGCCGCTCCTGCGTGGGGCAGGGCTCCTGCCGCACGGCGCGGTCGGCGAGGTGACGCTGCGGCAGCAGACCGCGGGGGTCGAGGACCTTCTCGCGCGTCTCGACGCCGCGTTGCCGACGCCGCGGCTGGCTCCGACCCCCGTCGACGTGCTGGTGGGCGACTTCCGCCTGCACGGCGCGATTTCGACCGGCCGCGGGGGCGGTGTCGTCGACTACCGGCCGACCGTGGCGAAGGCGAAGGACCGCCTGGCCCTCTGGATCCGTCACCTCGTGCTCGCGAGCGCCACCGGTCGTGACGCGGAGGGCCGGTGGTTCGGAACGCACGGCGACGTCGTGCTGCGCCCGCCAGCTGAGCCCCGCGAGGTCCTCGCCGAGCTCCTGGCGCTCTACTGGGATGGACTACGACGGCCGCTGCCGTTCTTCCCGCGCTCGTCCTATGCGCTGTGTACCAGCAGGGGTGGCTCCCTGGCCGGCGTGCATCGCGAGTGGAATCGGGCGGCGACCCCGCAGGTTCCGCCGGGCGAGAGCGAGGATCCGTACAACGAGCTCGCCTTCCGCGGCGCGACGGCGCTCGGCGACGAGTTCCGGTCGCTCGCCCACCGGGTCGTGGGGCCGCTCCTGGATCACCAGGTGGAGGACCGCTCGTGACGTCCGCTTTCACGCCGCTCGCCGGGACGACCGCGATCGAAGCGAACGCGGGCACGGGAAAGACCTTCACGATCACCCAGCTCTATGTCCGCCTCGTGCTCGAGGCGGGGCTCGACGTGGCGAGCATCCTCGTCGTCACGTACACGCGCGCGGCGACCGCCGAGTTGCGGAATCGGCTTCGCGAGCGACTCGCCGAAACGCGCGACGTCCTCGCCCGTGGCGAGACGAGCGATCCGTTCTACGCCGAGCTCTTGCGGCGTCTACCCGATCGCGGCGGCGCGGACCGCGCCCTACGCCGCGCGCTGCACGGCTTCGACGAGGCGGCCGTCTTCACGATCCACGGATTCTGCCAGCGCGTGCTCGCCGAGCGCGCGTTCGAGAGCGGCGTCGCGTTCGACGCGGAGCTGGTGCCGGACCAGGAGGACCTGCTGCTCGAGGTCGTCGACGACTTCTGGCGCACGACCTTCTACGCCGCCTCGCCGATGCTGGTGCGCTACCTGGTGACGAAGCGGCACTGGACGCCCGAGTGGCTGCGCGACGAGCTGCGGAACTACCTCGGGCCGCGCCGGGCGCGCGTCATCGCGCCGGAGGATCCCGGCGACCTCGGGCCGCTCGAGGCCGCGTTCGAGGGCGCGATACACGTGGTGGCCGCCGCCTGGCCTCGGGATCGTGCTCACGTCGTCGAGCTGCTTCGCCGGTCCCCCGGGCTCGACCGGTCGCGATACCAGGAGCGGACGGTGGAGCGCATCGTCGGCGCGATGGACACGTTCGTCGGCGACGGTGCGCGCACGCCGGCGCTCGATGAGGACATCGAGCGCCTGACCGCTCGTCGGCTTCGCGAGGCGACGAAGGCGGGTCGCCCGACGCCGGACCATCCGTTCTTCGCCGCGTGCGATGCGCTCTGGGCCGCGGGCTCGGCGCTGCGGCAAGCCTGTGACGACCGCGGCGCGGCGCTGCGCGGTCGCCTCATCGCCTACGCTGCGCGCGAGCTCGACGCACGAAAAGCCGAACGCTCGATCCAGTTCTACGACGACCTCCTCGCGGCACTGGCACGTGCGCTCGCCGACCCGGTGCGCGGGCCGCACCTCGCGGAGGCCGTGCGGGGTCGCTACCGGGCGGCGCTGGTCGACGAGTTCCAGGACACGGATCCGGCGCAATACGAGATCATCCGGCGTCTCTACGAGGGCACCGACCTCCCCGTGGTCCTCGTCGGCGATCCCAAGCAGGCGATCTACAGCTTTCGAGGGGCCGACGTCTTCAGCTACTTGCGCGCGCGTGCGCACGCGTCCCACACGACGCAGCTCGACGTCAATTGGCGCGCCGACCCGCTCCTGGTCCGGGCGGTGAACGCGCTCTTCGGAGCCAGCCCGAAGCCGTTTCTGATCGACGGCATCTCGTTCGTCCCGAGCGACGCGGCGCCGGAGCCGCGCGAGGCGACGCTCACCGTCGAGGACGGCGAGGACGCACCCCTTCGGATCTGGTGGCTCGAGGGCGAGGGCGGCAAGGCCATCGACAAGACGGCCGCGCGCCGGCGCGTCGCGGGCGCGACCGCGGACGAGATCGTTCGACTCCTCGAGCTCGGCCGCAACGGGCGCGCCACGCGGGTTTCATCCCAGGGATCGCGCCCGCTCGACGGGCGGGACATCGCGGTGCTCGTGCGCACGAACGAAGAGGGTCGCAGCATGCGCGAAGCGCTCCTCGAACGCGGGGTGCCGAGCGTCCAGCAGGCGGTCGACTCGGTGTTCGCATCCCGCGAGGCCGCCGAGCTCGAGCGCGTGCTGGTTGCGGTTGCGAACCCGGGGCAGGGCGTGCTCGTGCGTGCCGCGCTCACCACCGAGATGCTCGGGGGCACGGCCGCCGCGCTCGAGCGGCTGGCGGACGAGGACGTGGCCTGGGAGGAGCGCGTCGAAGCGTTCCACGAGTACCAAAACCGCTGGCAAACGTACGGCTTCGTGCACATGCTGCGCCTGCTCGTCGTGCGCGAAGGCGTCGCGAAGCGGCTGCTCGCGTTCCCCGACGGCGAGCGCCGCGTGACGAATCTGTTCCACCTGATCGAGCTGCTCCACACCCACGTGAGCCACCATCGCAGCGGGATCGACGCGCTCGTCGAGTGGCTGGCCGACCAGCGGGAGGCAGCCCGGCTCGGCGAGCTCAGTCCCGACGAGATGTTGCTCCGTCTCGAGAGCGATGCGGCGCTCGTGACGATCGTGACGGTCCACAAGGCGAAGGGGCTGCAGTATCCGATCGTCTTCTGCCCCTTTCTGTGGAACGGGTACCTTTTCGCCGGCAAGAGCGACGCGGTGGTCTGCCACGAGCCGGACGCCGAGGATCCCACCCTCGATCTCGGATCGCCGGCGATGGCGCAGCGTCGCGAGCGGGCGAAGCAGGAGGAGATCGCCGAGCGACTCCGCCTGCTCTACGTGGCGCTGACGCGCGCCCAGCACCGTTGCTACCTCGTGTGGGGCAAGGTGAACGAGGGGGGGACGTCGCCCCTCGCCTGGCTGCTGCACGGTGGCGGCGGGGACGTGCTCGCGGTGGTGGAGCGCTACAAGAACCTCTCCGGCGACGCGCTGCGCGCCGAGGTCGATCGCGTCGCGGTGGCGGCCCGCGGCGCGATCGCCGTCGAGGCCCTGCCGGACGACGCCGTGAGCGCGCGGCTCGCGGGCGCCGACGCCGACCGCGAACGCCTGGCGTGTCTGCGCCTCGTTCATCCCGTGCGCCCGGCCTGGGGCATCGCCAGCTTCTCGGCGCTCGTGGCCGCGGGCGGCGAGCGCGAGCGACCCGACTACGATCAGCGAGAGGTGTCCCCACCCGGCGACGCGGGCGATCCGCGACGCGGCTCCCACGGCTTCCCGCGCGGTGCCCGGGCCGGTCGTTGCCTGCACGCGATCCTCGAAGCCGTCGACTTCACGGCGCCCGACTGGACGGCGGTCCCGCCCGTGCTGCGCGGGTTCGGCATTGACGATGCGTGGGCGCCGCTCGTCGTCGAATGGATGGAGCGGGTGCTCGCGACGCCCCTCGACGGGACGGACCGCGTGCGCCTGTGCGACGTCCCACGGACGCGACGCCTCGACGAGCTCGAATTCTACTATCCCACGGCCGGGTTCGACGTGGGTGCGCTCGGACGTGCGCTTGCCGACGCCGGCTTCGCCGGCGGCGCGTTCCACGGGGCCGCGGCGCGTCTCGAGGTCGAGAGCCTGCGCGGCTTCCTGCGCGGCTTCGTCGATTGCGTGTTCGAGCACGGCGGGCGGTATTTCGTCGTCGACTACAAATCGAACTGGCTCGGTGAGCGTACGGAGGCCTACGCCGCACCGGCGCTGGTGCCGGTCGTCGCGGCCGAGCAGTACTGGCTCCAGTACCTCCTCTACACGCTCGCCGTGCATCGTCATCTCGCCCGGCGCGTGCGGGACTACGCCTACGACCGCCACATGGGTGGCGTGCGCTACCTCTTCCTTCGTGGCATGGAGCCGTCGCGCGGGAGCGCCTTCGGCGTCTACGCGGACCTCCCGAGCCGGCGCGTGATCGAGCTCCTCGACCGGTACGTCCGAGGCGAGTCGCCATGACGGCCCTCCTCGAACGGCTCGACGGCTTCCGCGATCGCGGCGCGCTCTCCGACCTCGACGTCCAATTCGCACGCTTCATGGCGCGCATCGGCGGGTCCGACGCGGACGAGATCGTGCTCGCCGCGGCGCTCACGAGCCAGCGTGTCGACCGCGGACACGTCTGTGCCGATCTCGCCGCGCTGGCGGGCCGCGTCGTGCTGCCCGCGGAGGACGACGATCCGGAGGCCGGCGCACCGGTCCTCGCCCCGTCGCTCGCGCGGTGGCGGGCGGCGCTCGAGCAGTCACCCCTGGTCGGCCCCGATCGACCCCTGATGCTCGACGAGCGGGGGCGGCTCTATCTGCAGCGCTACTGGCGCTACGAGCGCGCCCTCGCGGAGGCGATCCGCGCCCGGGCGACGCGGGTGCATGCGATCGACGAAGCGCGCCTGCGCGCCGACGCCGCGCGCCTCTTTCCGTCGACGGGCGAGCAGGGGCCGGACCTGCAACGCGTCGCTGCCGTCGCCGCCGCGCTGCGCTCGCTGTCGGTGGTGTCGGGGGGGCCCGGGACCGGCAAGACGACGACCGTGGTCCGCATGCTGGCGCTGCTCGCGAGTCAATCGGCCGAGCCGCTGCGGATCGGTCTCGCGGCGCCGACGGGTAAGGCCGCGGCGCGGATGCAGGAGGCGATCCGCGCCGCGCGTGCCTCGTTGCCGGTCGACGAGGCGATCCGCGCCCGCATTCCCGACGACGCGCGCACGATCCACCGCTTGCTCGGGGCGCGTCCGGAATCGGCGAGCTTTCGACACGGGCCGGCGAACCCGCTCCCGCTCGACGTGCTCGTGGTCGACGAGGCGTCGATGGTGGACCTCGCCCTCATGGCGCGGATCGTCGGCGCGTTGCCCGACGCCGCTCGCCTCGTGCTGCTCGGGGATCGCGACCAGCTCGCCTCGGTCGAGGCCGGTGCCGTGCTGGGCGACCTGTGTGGCCCGGCGCCGGGTTTCTCGGACGCCTTCCGGGCGCGCATCGAGGGGCTGGTCGGCTCGTCGCTCCCAGCCGGCGCGCGTGAGGGCACCCCGCTCGCCGATTGCGTCGTGCTGCTCTCGCGGAGCTATCGGTTCGCCGGCGACAGCGACATCGGCCGGCTCGCGGACGCGGTCAACCGCGGCGACGCGGAGCGCGCCAGGGCGCTCCTCGACGCAGCGGGCACGCCGGACGTGTCGCGGGCCGACGGTCCGGATCGCGAGCTGGTGGCGACCGCCGTCGCAGGATACCGCGAGTACCTCGCGCGGGTCGCCGCGGTGGCGCCGCCCGCGGAGATCTTCGCGGCCTTCCGCGGTTTCCGGGTGTTGTGCGCGCATCGCCGCGGTCCTCGCGGCGCAGAAACCTTGAACCGGCTGGTGGTCGAGCGTCTCGGTGCGCATGGAGAATGGTACGCGGGTCGTCCGGTCCTGGTGACGGAGAACGACTACGCGCTCCGACTCTTCAACGGCGACGTGGGGATCGCGCTCCCCGACCCGGATGCCGGCGGCCGGCTGCGCGTGTTCTTCGAAGGCGAGGCGGGTACGCTGCGTCGCATTCCACCGCTCCGGCTGCCGCCGCACGAGACGACGTACGCGATGACGATCCACAAGAGCCAGGGCTCGGAGTTCGACCGGGTCGTGCTCGTCCTGCCGCCGGAGGACTCGCGCCTGCTGACGCGGGAGCTGCTCTACACTGCGATCACGCGCGCTCGGTCGTCGGTCCTGATGTGGGGAGACGACCTCGTGGTTCGAGCCGCCGTCGAGCGCCGGCTCGTGCGCTCCTCCGGCCTTCGCGACGCCCTCTGGGGTTCCTAACGCCGTCGCAGTCGCGCGACGGGGTGCGAACGCGGTATGGTCCGGCAGTGACGGGCGTCCTCGAGAGCTACCGCGATCCGCTCTTCTGGTCGTTCCCGATCGGCAGCATCGTCGCGAGCCTCGTCGCGTTCACCGCGTTCGCGGGTCCGCTCACCTACATTGCCTGGCGCGACCCGGCGTGGGCGCGGCCGTACCGCCTGCAGAGCCGCCCGCCGCGCGACCAGCAGCTCGTGGCGGCGTCGATCGGCACGTGGATGGTGAACAACGGCTGCCTTGCGATCGCAACCGTCCTGTCGTGGCCGCTCCTGCGCACGAGCGGCGTGCACGCCGGGCCGCTGCCGGCATGGTGGGTGATCGCGGGGCAGCTCGTGTTCTTCGTCTACCTCGACGACTTCCTCTACTACTGGTTCCACCGCGGCATGCACACGCGCTGGCTCTACAAGCGCGTGCACGGCTGGCACCACCGCATCGTCACGCCGTGGGCGATCACCGGGCATTACATGCACCCGGTCGAGTACGTGCTCACGGGTACGCTCGCGCTCGTGGGGCCGCTCCTCGTCGGCGCGCACGTCGTGGTGCTGTGGATCTGGTTCGCGTTCCGGCAATGGGAGGCCGCCGAAGGACACTGCGGCTACGACTTCCCGTGGACGCCGACGCACCTCTTCCTCGGCAACGACGGCGCGCGCCACCACGACTACCACCACGCGCGCGTGCGCGGGAACTACGCCGGCTTCTTCCCGATCTGGGACCGCGCCCTGGGCACGTTCGCGAAGGGCTACGTGGAGGTACTGGCCACCCCGCGCTAGGAGGTCGACCCAAGACTACGTCTTGGGTCGAGGTAGGACGCGAGCGTGTCGCGTTCGTGGCACGCGCAACCGGGATGCCGCGGCCAGCGAAGCTGGCGCGGCAGACATGGTACGCACGACGAGGTCGGAATCGTCGATGAAAAAGACTGGGTCGCTCGGGTCGAGCGCGTCATCCACAACGCCGGCAGCAACTGCCCCTGCCGCTGCACATACGGCTTCCACCGCCCCGCGTCCGCCATGCTCGCCCTTTGTGCGTCAGAGCGAGTCTTGGGTCAGGCTCCTAGCGCCCCGACCGCCATGGGCAAGACGGTGCGGCGGTGGTTCATGGGTCGCATGGTCGAGGAGCCGATTGCTTCGAAGGCGCGACGATGCTCCGCCGGGTGCTCGACGGGGCGCTCGTCGGGCGCACGATCCGGATCGTGTTCTGGCGCGTGCGCGCCGGCGACGTACCACGCGCGAATGCGGATCGGATCGGTCGACGGCGAGTGGGAGCGGATGGACGCCTGGGTGGGCTCGCTCACTCGACCGTGTACGGATCGTCGAGGCAGGCGAGGTCCGCGTCGGGATCGAGGTCGGTCTCGGCGACGAGCTCGTAGGCGCGCGGCACCGCGCGGGCAACCGCGCGCTCGGCGGCGCAGGCGCTGCGCGAGAGCACGCACGCGACCAGATCGTCGACGCTCGGCTGTCCCGAGCCGGCGAACGGGCACACCGATGCATCGCGCGAGAAACCGAGGCCGGCCTGCTCGTCGAGGAGCGCGGACAGCCCGCCGGGGACCTGGCCGCAGATCGCTGCCAGGGGCGGGGCGAGCCGGGCGATCCAGGCGCGCTGCTTGTTCACGACCGCGAAGCACCGATTGGTCGCCCGCGTGAGACACGCGTCGGCGCCGGGACTGTCCGCCGCCGGGCCGAGCAGACACGCGACCACGCCGCCGACGCAGCGCAGAACCCCGCGATGGCGGGCATCGAAGATTCGACGGGTCGTGCGCGAGGCGGCGGCCTGGCAGTCGGCAAGGCCGATCGGGCCCGACATGGCCTCGCGCCGCACGCCCAGCGGCCCCAGGCGGAGCGTGCAGGCGCCGTCGCAGAGCAGGGTGCCGGGCGGCTCGCACGTCTCGCCGGCGGCGAGGTCGACTGCGCCGTCGCCGCAGCTTGGATCGCGGCACGTCGTCCGGCAATGATCCGGAAGCACGTCCGAGTTCGCCGGTCCGTCGTCGCAGTCCTCACCATCGTCGACGACGCCGTCGCCGCAGCGGGCGGCGGGCGCCTCGAGGGTGCAGTCCGATGCGCATCCGTCGCCGCTCTGGTGGTTGCCGTCGTCGCACTCCTCGTCGGGATCGACGACGGTGTTGCCGCACGCATCCGGCTCCCACGCGCAGGCGGCGCTGCAGCCGTCACCGTCGTCGTCGCTCCCGTCGTCGCACTCCTCGCCCTGGTCGACGACGCCGTCGCCGCAATACGGGCGCGAGCAGTCGGTGCGGCAGGCGTCGGCGACGTCGTCGGAGTTCCCCGGACCGTCGTCGCACTCCTCGCCATCGTCCAGGCGACCGTTTCCGCACAGGGTGGCGGCGAGACACGCGCCAGAGGAGTCGATCGGGACGCCGAGGCGCGACAGGAGATCGGCGGCGCGAGGCACGGCGTCCAGCAAAGCCTGGTCGGCGGTGCAGGCGAGGGCATCGCCCTGGCACTTCGCGGCCGCGCCCAGGTCGCCGAGCGCCACCGTGTCGGCGGGACAGAAGACGCTCACGAGGTCGAGGCCGACGGCGTCGGGATCGAGGACCGTCGTCGCGGCGAGGCCCGCGCCGCCGGGCAGCGCCTGCGTGCAGCGCAGGGCCGCCACGTCGACGCGCGACTGTAGCCGTCCGAGGGCGCCGAGCCGGCGCTTGCACCGCACGGCGACGCCCGTGAGGCACGGATCGCCCGAGGCGGGTGCGCTGTCGAGCAGCGCTCCGCAGCGGAGCGCCTCGTCGATGCACCGCGAGTAGAGGGCGCGGCGGTGCACGACGAACTGCTGCGCGACGCGCGCGATCGAGCGCTGGCAGCGCACGACGCGCGCCGACTCCGGAGGGGCGGCCCAGCCGGCGGGAGCGAGGAGCGCTGCCACACCGAGCAGCACGAATCGCGTCCATCGCCCCGGCACGGCTGGTGAGGCCCCGCAGGAACCATGCCAGGCGCACCCGTGACGGCGACAGCAGATGACGGCGCAGGAGCGTCACGCCACCGCCGGTCGGCGGCCCGCTCGTCGCCGCGGTGACGGTCGCAGCAGGGCGGATCGCGGATGCTATGGACCCGAGGCGACGTCGAGCGCGAGCACCGTCGCCAGGGGGTCCAGCACCGCCTCGGGCACGCGGATGGTGACCTCGCCGTTCGGGTCGGCGTTGAACAGCTCGTCGATGATCGCGCAGCGGGTCGTGACGTCGAGCGCGGTCCCCGTCCGCAGCTCGGTCGCGGCGCGAACGCGGCGGATCGGAAGGCCGCGCACGGTGACGGTGTCGTATGGGCGCGAGAGCAGGTGCAGGTAGATGCGGGTCCCGCGTCGCGTCGACGGCCCGTAGAACTGCCACGGCGCGAGGCCGGCGCCCGTGTCGAGGATCGCTTCGCCGTAATCCTGCATCCACCGCCCGATCGTCTGGAGGCGCGCGTCCTGCTCTGGCGCAAGGCTGCCGTCGCCGCGCGGGCCCACGTTGAGGAGGAGGTTGCCGCCCTTGCCGGCGATCTCGCACAGGGTGTGCACGAGCGCGCGCGACGACTTGTACTCCGAGTCGCCGGGATTCCAGGCCCAGCTCTCGTTCATGGTGAGGCAGGTCTCCCAGGTACGCCCGGGCGGATCGGCCGGGACCAGCTGCTCGGGCGTGTCGTAGTCGCCGCAGCCCGGCAGCCGATCGTTGATGACGATTCCCGGTTGCAGCTCGCGGATCATCGCCACCAGCTCGCGGGCACGCCACGCGTCGGCGCTGCGCTCCCAGCCGCCGTCGAACCACAGGAGGTCGACGCGCCCGTACTGCGTCAGCAGCTCGCGGATCTGGTCGAAGAGCGCGCCCGAGAAGCGGCGCCATTGCTCGTCGGAGGGTCGCGGCGCCATCCCGAATCGATATGGCCGGTCGGCGTCCGCGAACGCGGGATAGTCCGGGTGATGCCAGTCGCACAGGGAGAAGTAGAAGCCCACCTTGAGGCCCGCCTCGCGCGTGGCGTCGGCGAATTCGCGGACGAGATCCCCGCCGTAGGGGGTGCGGGCGATCGAGAAGTCGGCGGCCCGTGTCGGCCAGAGCGCGAAGCCGTCGTGGTGCTTGGTCGTGAGGACGGCGTAGCGCATCCCGCACCGCTTCGCGTGCGCCAGCCATGCGCGCGCGGCTCCCGGACGCGGCGCGAACGTGAGCGCGTTCGCGTGGTACGTCTCGACTGGGACGTCCTGGCAGTGGTGGAGGTTCTTGACGCCACCGACGAGCGGCCACGACAGCTCCCAGCCCCGCTGGCTGCCGTGACCCCAGTGCACGAACAGGCCGAGCCGAGCGCCGCGAAACCAGGCGGCCGTCGGATCGGTGGTTGCGCTCTCGGCGGACATCGCAGTACGTCATCCTCGATGCAGGACTACCCGGTCAAGGTCGGACACATGCTCCTCACCATGGTCGATCCCCATCGTGGCCACGAGGTCGCCTACAATCGCTGGTACGAGCGGGATCACTTCTATGCCGGGTGTCTGGTGGGGCCGTGGCTGTTCGCGGGACGCCGCTGGGTCGCGCCGCGCGCCTTGAAGGCGCTGCGCTACCCGCGCGAGAGCGCGCTCGCGAAGCCCGACGTCACGGCGGGGTCGTACGTCGCCATCTACTGGATCCACGCCGATCGCTTCGACGAGCACCGCGAGTGGGCGGGTCAGCAAGTCCGCTGGCTCTACCAGAACGGGCGCGGGTTCGCGGCGCGGACGCACGTGCACACGCTCCTCTACGACCTCGAGTGGACGCTCTACCGCGACGCCGATCCGGTACCGGTCGAGCTGGCGCTGGACCATGGCTTCGCCGGCATGGCGACGCTCGCCGTGCGACGCGGGCCCGGGGTGTCCACCGATGCGCTCGACGCCTGGTGGCGGAAGACGCTCCCGGCCGCGCTCGCCGGCACACCGATCGCCACCTGCACGTCGTGGTCGGCGGTGCCGCAGCGGGGCGCGCCGATGGACATTCCGGTCGTCGACGAGCCGGAGCGGCTGCGGATGCATCTCTTCTTCCTCGACACGGATCCGCTCCGGACCTGGCACCGCTTCGAGACGCTCGGGCGCGAGCTCGCCGCATCGAAGCTCGGCGAGGTCGTGTTCGCGTCGCCATGGCTGCCGACGATCGTCGGCACCGACACCTACGCGGACGAGCTCTGGTAGCCCGCGATGGCCGCGCCCTACCGCTGCCGCGACGACGTCGTCGTCCCCGCCGCGAGTGAGGCGTGCTTCGCGGTGCTGCGCGACATCGGAACCTACGCGCGCTGGTGGACGCTCGTGCGCGTCGAGCCGGTCGCGGGCGGGACGCGGCTCAGCCCGGGGATGCGCTTCCGCTTCACGGGCGGCCGGCCCGACGGCCGGGAGGTCTCGTGGGTGACGCGCGTCACCGCGGTGCACGCGCCAGTGCGGATCGGGCTCGAGTACGACGAGGGCGACCTGATCGGCAGCACGGGGTGGGAGCTCACGGATACGGCGGAGGGGACGCGGGTCGCGTACGTGTACAACGGCGTCACGCCGCACAGCGCGGCCGCGGAGGCGACGTTCGGTCGCTACGGCACCCGGCTCCACAGCCTCGCGATGCGCGAGGACGCGCTGGCGGGGCTGGTACGGCTCTTCGGCGGCGCGGGCGCCGAGCTCGACGACGCCGCGTGGCGCGCGCACGTCCGGTCGCGTCTCGCGGCCGGCGTGCGCGCTCTTGCGGGGTCGTGAGCGCTCAGCGGTTCGGCTGCGGCGTCATCCGCAGATACGGGCGGAGCGCCTTCCAGCCCTTCGGGAACTTGGCCTTCGCGTCGTCGTCGGAGAGCGCGGGCACGATCACGCAGTCGTCGCCGTCCTTCCAGTTGACCGGCGTCGCGACCTTGTAGTCGTCGGTGAGCTGGAGCGAGTCGAGCACGCGCAGCAGCTCGTCGAAGTTGCGTCCCGTGCTGGCGGGGTAGGTGATCGTCGCGCGCACCTTCTTGTTCGGATCGATGAAGAAGACGGCGCGCACCGTGAGGGTGTCGTTCGCCTGCGGGTGGATCATGCCGTAGAGGTTCGCGACCTTCCGCTCGGGGTCGGCGATGATGGGGAAGTTCATGGTCGTCTTCTGGGTGTCCTCGATGTCGCCGATCCACTTCGTGTGCGACGGCAGGTCGTCGACGCTGACCGCGATCATCTTGCACTTCCGCTTCTCGAACGCCGCCTTCAGCTTGGCCGCCATGCCGAGCTCGGTCGTGCAGACCGGCGTGAAGTCTTTCGGATGGGAGAACAGCACCGCCCAGGTGTTGCCGATCCACTCGTGGAACTTGATCTTGCCGGCCGTCGTGTCGGCCTCGAAATCCGGGGCGACGGTCCCCAATTGAATCGCCATGGAATGCTCCTTTCGTTGGCTATCGGGCGAGACCCCGATGGGTAGCCCGCGCCTCCAGCATGGTCAACGGCCGAGACATCCCATGATCAGGTGATGCCGCGTGGCGCGTTGACCCGGCTTCGACGCGCGGGCTAGAGCGGCGCTCATGGGTTCACTCGTGAAGGTCTGCGCGATCGCGTTCGTGCTCGTCGCCGGTCCCGCCGTGGCCGAGGATTTCACGGTGTCGGTCGCCGCGAGCTTTCGTGACGTCGGAGCGTCGATCTCGAGCGCCTTCGAGAAGGAGCACCCGGGCGTGAAGGTGACACTGAACAACGGGCCATCGGGCATGCTCGCTCGCCAGATCGAGGACGGCGCGCCGGTCGACGTGTTCGTGTCGGCCGGCTGGCCCGAGATCGAGCGCCTGCGCACGAAGTCGCTGGTCGCCGGCGAACCGGTCGTGGTCGCGCGCAATGAGCTCGTGCTCGTCGTCCCCAAGGAATCGCCGTGGATCGGCAAGGACCCGAAGGCGCTCCTCACGTCGCCCGACGTGAAGCGGATCGCCAGCGGTGATCCGGCGACGGTCCCGTTCGGCGCCTACGCGAAGCAGGCGCTCACCGCGGTGGGGCTCTGGGATACGGTGTCACCGAGGATGGTGTTCGCGTCCGACGTGCGTCAGGCGCTCACGTACGCCGACGAGGGCGCGGTCGATGCGGCGATCGTGTACCTGACCGACTCCAAGATCGCGAAGAGCGCGGTCGTTCTGGGTGAGGTGCCGGGATCGGCGGACCTGCGCATCGAGACGGTCGCGGTGCGCACCAAGCGGGCGCCGGCCGAGCCCGCGACGGCGTTCCTCGCCTATCTCACCAGCCCGACCGCACGCACGATGCTGGCGGCGGCGGGATTCCTTCCGGTCGATCGTTGAGCGGCGTCGCGTTCCCGCTCTGGCTCTCGCTGCGCGTCGCTCTCCTCGCCACGCTCGTGGTGGTTCCCGCCGGCGTCCTGCTCGCCCACCTGCAGGCGCGCCACCGCTACCCCGGTCACGGTCTCGTGACGACGCTCGTCCTGATGCCGCTCGTCCTGCCGCCGACCGTGACCGGGTACTACCTGGTCATGCTCTTCGCGCGCGGCGGGTTGATCGGCGCGCCGCTCGAGCGCGTGACGGGGATGAGTGTCCTGTTCACGTTCTGGGCCTGCGTCATCGCGGCGGCGACCATGGCGCTACCCCTCGTCGTGCGTACGGTGCAGGCGGCCTTCGAAGCGCTCGACCCGACCTACGAGGAGATCGCCGCCACGCTCGGGGCGGGACGCGTCGAGACCTTTCTTCGCGTGCGCATCCCGCTCGCGAGGCGCGCGATCCTGGCGGCGGGCGTGCTCGCCTTCGCACGTGCACTGGGCGAGTTCGGAGCGACCATGATGCTCGCGGGCAACGTGCCCGGCCGAACCAACACCATGCCGCTCGAGGTGTTCTCGGCCTACCTCGCGGGCGACGACGCGCGCGCGCATCTCCTCGTCATCATCCTGACGCTCGTGTCGGCGGTCGTGATCGTCGTCGCCGAGCGCCTGGCGCGCAGGACGACGGCGTGAGTCCCGCGCTCCGTTTCCACGTCACGCTCCGTGTCGGCGCGCGGGAGTGGCGGCATCAGGCGACGATGGACGGGCCGGGCACGCTCGTCCTGTTCGGGCCGTCGGGGGTGGGCAAGACGCTCACGCTGCGGGCGATCGCCGGTCTCACGAGCCCGGTGGCCGGGATGATCCGCTGCGGCGAGCGTACCCTCTTCGATGCGGCGGCGCGGGTCGACGTGCCGCCACAGGATCGGGGCGTCGGCTACGTGCCGCAGCACGCGGCACTCTTTCCGTACCTCACGGTGCGCGGGAACGTCGGATTCGGCGTCGCGCGGCACGAAAGAGCGGCGCGCGTCGCCGCGTTGCTCGACGAGCTCGGAATGAGCGGGCTCGCGGACCGCTGGCCGGCGGCGCTCTCGGGCGGTGAGCGCCAGCGCGTCGCCGTCGCGCGCGCCCTCGCGCGGCAGCCGACGCTCCTGCTTCTCGACGAGCCGTTCTCGGCGCTCGACCGTGCGGCGCGACTCGACCTGCGCGCGTGGTTTCGCTCCCACGTGCGCGCCCAGCGTCACGTCGTCGTGCTCGTCACCCACGATCGCGAGGAGGCGATGGCCCTCGGGGATCACCTGGCGCTGCTCGACGACGGGCGGACGATCGCCGAAGGGCGGCCCGCGGACGTGCTCGCGACGGCTAGCTGACACGGTCGCACCTTGACAGCCGGCGGCCGCGGGGCGCACTGTCCGCGCGAATGGACGAGAGGCCGCCCGCCGGTGCGGAGAAGTTGTCCCGGCTCGTCGAGATGCTCGAGGAAGCGGTCCGGACGGTCGACGAGCTGGATTCCGATCCGATCGTGCGTCGCCTGCTCGAAGCGTTCCGCTTGATTCCGATGCAGGACCGCGAGGTGATCGTGGGTGCGATCGAGCGCGAGGTCCAGGCGCGCCGGCTCTCGCGCGCGACCGAAGAGGCGACCGGTCAGACGATGCACCCCAATCCGAATGCGCGCCTCTACCTGCGTTCGCACGAGACGGCCGTGCCGCGCTCGCTGCTCGAGCGCGACGAGCTCAGGCTGGCGATGCTGAGCGCGTTCCGCGTGACGCCGATCCTGACCGTCCCCGAGATCCACGCCGAGTGGGTGGACGGGACGCGCGCGGCGCTCGCGCACGTCGAGCCGGAGACGCGCACGGTCGTAGCGCAGCTCCTGCGCGAGGTGCTGGGTATGCTGGGCGACGAGGAGTCGGCACCGCCGACGGGAATGCACGCCAAGAGGGCGTGACGGCGCGCACGCCGTCGGGAGGACCAGGGGGGTGCGGTGGTGGTGCTCGGCGATCGCGTACGTCGTGCTCTTCGGTGCGCTGGCGGTGCCGTGGCTGCGGTCGGCGACCGACAGCGTGCCGGCCGGCGATCCGTTGTCGTTCCCCGACGACGCGCGGCTGCTCGTGTGGGTGCTCGGCTGGGTGGCGCACGCGCTCGCAACCGATCCGCGGCACCTGCTCGACGCGAACATCCACTACCCGCTGCGCGGGCAGCTCACCGGATCGGAGCACCTCGCCTCGACGCAGCTCGTCGGCGTTCCGCTGGTGTGGCTCACCGGCAACGCGATCCTGGTCGCGAACCTCGTCGTCTTCCTGTCGTACCCGCTCGGTGCGCTCGCGATGCAGCGGCTGCTGGTGGCGTACGGCATCGCGCCGGCGGTCGCGTGGGTGGGTGGGCTCCTGTTCGCCCTCGGCCCGTTTCGCGTGCCCGCGAACCTCCAGCTGCTGCAGTACCTCGGGCTCTACCTTCCGCTGGCGCTGCTGGCGCTGCGGCGCCTGCGCGACGCGCCGTCGACGGGCCGTGCGATCGTGCTCGCCGTCGTCGTCGGGGCCGGGGCGCTCAGCAGCTACTACATGGCGGTCATGGTGGCGCTGCTCGCGGTCACCGGTGTGGTGTTGGAGGCGGCGCGGCGCGTCGCGCATCGCGGGCGGTTCCTGCTGCTCGCCGGCGCGGCCGGCGGCGCGGCGTCCGTCGTCCTCGGCGTCGTGTCGATCCCATACCTCCAGCGTGGGGAGCTGGGGCTTGGCACGCAGCTTGGGGGGCTCGCGAGCCTGCCGGTGGCCGGCTGGCTCGCGACTGGGAGCCTCCTGGCGCGTCACCTCTTCGGCGTGATCCCGACCTGTCTCGCCCTCGGGGGATGCGTGCTCCTCGCGCGCGGAGGGCGGACGACGCGGTTCGCATGCGCCGTGGGTCTCGCGACGCTCGTCGCCGGCCTCGCGCTCGTGCTCGCACCGGCCCCGGTCGTGGCGCTGATCGAGGCGTCGCCACTGCGCTTCCTGCGCGCGCAGCTCCGCTTCACCGTGCTCGCTGGGTGCGGGATCGCCCTGCTCGCGGCGGCGTTCCTCGACGAGCTGCACCGCCGGCTCGCAGGGCGCAGCCGGGTGGCCCTCCTGGTCGCGGTTGCGAGCGGAGCGCTCCTCGTCCGGGGCGTCGATCTCGCGGGGCGGCGTGATCGCATCGCGGCGGCGTCGATCGACGCGCCCGCCTACGCCATGGTGGCGACCGCGGCGGGGCCGGGCGAGCCGCTTCTGGAGCTGCCGATCCTCGACGCGCGCTTCAGGACGCGCGAGTCGTGGCTCCCGCGCGGCAACCTCGAGCCCGAGGGCATGGTCGGGAGCTTTCGCCACTGGCTGCCGCTGCTGACCGGCCACTCCGGCTATCCGCCGCCGCACCGGCAGATGCTCGACGACGCGCTCGCAATGCTTCCCGACGCGGGGGCGATGCGCGACCTCGTCGACCTCACGGGGGTACGGTGGCTTCTCCTGCGCCCACCGGACTACTGGGCGGCGCCCGCCGTGCGGGAGGGGCTGCTGCGCGCCGACGGCGTGGAGACGGTGGGGACGTGGAACGGCTGGACGCTCGCGCGCGTCGATTGGACGTCGCGCCGTCCCGAGTGGATCGCGGCGCTCGCGGCGGGCCCGCGTCCGGGACACACCCTTCTCGGAACGCCGCTCGCCGAGCTCCCGGGGCCGACGCTGCGCGGCCGGATCGTCGCATCCGGGACGATGCCGCGCACGGTGCTTCCCGGCGTGCGCTTCTCGACGCCCCTGCTCGTGACGAACGAGGGACCGGCCGCGTGGCCCGTTTCGATCCCGCCGGGCGTCCCCGACGACCACACGGTGCGCGCGGTCGTCCGCTGGCAGCCCGAGACACCGGACGCCGCGGCATGGAGCGAGGAGGTACGGCTCCGTCGCGACGTGCTTCCCGGCGAGACGATTGCGCAGGCTCTGCCCCTCGTCGCGCCGCGCGTTCCGGGGCCCTACGACGTCGACATCTGGCTCGAGCAGAAGGGCGGGCCGTCGGCCCTCGACGACGGCGCATCGCACGTGCGTGAGCGCATCACGGTGGCGGTTCCGCCGCGGGCGTGACGCGCCGGAAGACGAACCAGCGAAAACCCGACAACGGCGCCGTCGGGTACTCGGTCTCGAGCTGGTAGCGGTCGCCGAGACGATCGACGACGACGGCCGGCGGCGGTGCCTCGCCGAGGGCCCGATGCGCCACGTACCACTGCGGCCCGGGCGCGGCGAGCTCGTTCGCGCGGAGGTAGCGGATGGGCTTCGCGAAACGCGGGGCGAAGTACTCGATCACGAGCCGATTGCGAAAGTCGTGATCGCTCGTGACGACCAGCGTGTCGCCCGCGGTGTGGCGGACCATGTACCCCAGGGCCTCCTGGTAGGCGCCGCGCCCGTCGCGCAGGAGCCATGCGATGCGTGCGCCATTGCCCGCGAGGAAGGCCGCCAGCACGGCGGCGACGACGGCGCGCGACGCGAGGTCGCGCGTCCAGAGCCAGCCGAGGAGCTGCGCGAGCAGGAGCAGCCAGAAGGTCGCGCTCACGAGGAAGTAGCGTTCGGCATAGAGATTCGTCGGCTGCAGGATCCCGAGCAGGAGCGGCGATCCGACGACGGCGACGAGATAGAGCACCCATGCGTCGGACCGCTGGCGGATGAGCCAGCCGAGGCCGGCGACGAGGACGCCCGCGGCGACGACGAGGAGCAATGCCGGTGGCGCCTCGAAGGGCAGCCCCGTGGTCGTCGCGATGGCGCGCAGGAGCGGGGGCATGGCGCCCTCGCGCGGGCCGCCGCCGATGGTCACGCCGCGAAGGAAGCCGACGTAGAAGGCGGCGAACGCGGCGACGGGAACGCCGAGCCACCAGACGAGCGTCGCCGTCCCACGCGCGAAGCCGTCGCGTTGCAGGGCGCGCACCGCCGTCCAGACGGCGAGCGCGACCAGCATGTGAATCGCGAGGGCGTGAGCGAGGAGCGCGAGCACCAGCGCGACCCACGCGAGCGGTGCGTGCCGGCTGCGGGGCGTGACGCCGTCGCCGAACGCGATCGCCACGGCGGCGAGGCCGAAGGCGATCGAGAGCGCGTAGCCGCGCGCCTCGGACCCGTAGTGGACGAGCGGGTAGGAGCCGCCGAGCACGAGCCCGGCCACGAGCCCCCGCACACCGGCGTGGCGCGCGTCGCCCGCGAGCATCGCCAGACGAACCCCGAGCAGGATCGTGGCGATGCCGGCGATCCATGCCGGTAGGCGATAGACCCAATCGGAGCCGAGCGGTCGCAGGCAGTAGAGCGCGAGCGTGTTGAGGACGTGGTTGTTGTCGTGGCGCAGCTCGGTCACGATCCCCCACGGCGAGTGGAGCGTGTTCACGAGCGTCAGCGACCAGATCTCGTCGAGCCAGAGGTCGTTCCGGGTGGCCGCGAGGCGGAGCGCGGCGGCGCACGCGACGACGGCGGCGAGGGCGATGCGCAGCGAGCGGCGATCGCCGGGCGCCGCGGCCACTAGAGCGTGCTCACCGCGTGACCGCCGTCGACGACGACGACGCTGCCGGTCATGAACGCTCCGGCATCCGACGCGAGCAGGAGGAGCGCGCCGTCGAGATCGTCGGGACGCCCTATCCGTCGCTGCGGGATGCGCTCGATGAGCCGCGCGCCGGCGGGCGTCGACCAGAAGTCGCGGTTGAGGTCCGTCTCGATGTAACCGGGCGCGATGGCGTTCACCTGGATGCCGTGGCGCGCCCACTCCATCGCCAGCACGCGCGTCAGATGGATGAGGCCCGCCTTGGCGGCGGCGTAGGGCGCGAGCTGCCCGATCGTCCGCAGCCCGGTGATGGACGCGATGTTGACGATCCGCCCCGCACGCCCCGCCGCGACGAGCGCGCGCGCGGCGGTCTGGGCGACCAGCCACGCGCCCCGCAGGTTCGTGTCCACGACCGCGTCCCAGTCCGCTTCCGGCAGATCGAGCGGCGGCTTCAGGATGCTGATGCCGGCGTTGTTGACGACGAGGTCGACGGGGCCGAGGGCCTCGGCCGTCGTCCCGAGTGCGGCGCGCACCGACGCGCCGTCGGTGACGTCCATCGCGACGGCGACGGCTCGCCCACCCGCCGACGTGATCTCCCGGGCGAGCACCTGAAGGCGATCGGCTCGGCGGGCGGTGACGGCGACCGCGGCACCGTGCGCGGCGAGCGTCCTCGCGAAGTGATGACCGAGGCCCGCGGAGGCACCGGTGACGAGCGCCGTACGCCCGGTGAGATCGAAGCGTGCCGGCATGCCCGCGGTCATAGCGCAGGCCGGGCCGGCGATCGACGGGCTCAGGCGATCCGGTAGCGACGCAGCTCCGGGACGCGCACCGCGATCACGGCCAGCACGACCAGGCAGGCCAGCCCGCCGCTCACGACGGCAAACGGCGCGCTCGTGAGGGCCGCCACGAAACCCGACTCGGCGGCGCCGAGCTGATTCGACGCGCCGATGAAGAGAAAGTTGACGGCGCTGACGCGGCCGCGGACCTCGTCGGGCGTCGAGAGCTGGATCGCCGTGCTGCGCATCACCACGCTCACCTGATCGGCGATGCCGACCAGCATGTAGGCCGCGATCGAGAGCGGGTACCATCGCGACAGGCCGAAGACGATCGTCGCGCAGCCGTACACCGCGACTGCACCCAGAAGCGCCGGCCCGGCGCGCCGGACGGTCGGCAGGGCGATCAGGGCGAGCGAGGTTGCGAGCGCGCCCAGCTCGAGCGACGACGCGAGCAGGCCGTAGCCGCGCGGGCCCACGTGGAGGATCGTCTCGGCGTAGACGGGGAGGAGCGCGGTCGCGCCGCCGAAGATCACGGCCAGCATGTCGAGCGTCATGCAGCCGAGCACCACGGGCTGCCGTCGCACGAAGCGGAGCCCCTCGCGGATCGCGTCGAGGCTGACGCCGCGCCGGGTGCTCCCCGTCGGCGGGCGCGGGCCGAGGAAGGCGAGACCCACGAGCGACCCGCAGACGAGGATCGCATAGGCGCCGTAGACCGACCCGATCCCCAAAGCGGCGATGAGCACGCCGCCCAGCGCCGGACCGGTCGCGAACGAGAGCGCCTGCGTCGTGGCGGCGATCGTGACGGCGCGCGGGAAGACCTCGCGTGGAACGAGCGTGGGCAGCAGGGCTGCGCGGGCGGGGTTGTCGAAGGCCGCCGCCGCGGCGACCACCACGACCAGGGCGTAGAGCAGCGGGAGCGTCACGGCGCCACGCGCCGTCGCGACGAGGAGGACGGCCGCCGCCGTCATCGCCACGCTCTGGGCCGTCATCATGATGGCGCGGCGGTCGCGCGTGTCGGCGACGGCGCCGCCGACCAGCACGAGCGCGAAGCCCGCGACGAACTGCACCAGCCCGACGAGCCCCAGGTGGAAAGCCGATCCGGTGATGGCGAAGACGTGCCAGCCGACGCCCGCCCGCAGCATCATCATCGCGGCTCCCGAGCAGAAGCGGCTCGCGAGATACGCGACCAGCGTCCGGGATCGGAGGGGGTGCGGCGGCATCGGGAGGCGAACGGTATCGCGCTTGCGCCCGCCGATCGACTTGAGGCAGCACTGCCCGCGTGGGAGCTCTGGACGGAAAAGTCGCCCTCGTGACCGGTGCCAGCCGGGGGATCGGCGTCGCGATCGCGAGGCGTCTGGCGGGAGAGGGCGCCGCAGTGGCCCTCGTCGCGCGGACGCTGCACGCCGAGCCGGGCGCGCGGCTCGAGGGCTCGCTCGGCGAGACCGTGGCGGCGATCGAGCGCGATGGCGGCCGCGCCGTCCCGATCGTCGCCGACCTCGCCGACCCGGCGAGCCGGGCGCGCATCGTGCCGGCCGTGCACGAGGCGCTCGGGCCCGTCGACGTGCTCGTGCACAACGCGGCCGCCGCCATCTACGCGCCCGTGGCGGACATGCCGCTGCGGCGCCGGCAGATCGTCTTCGAAGTGAACGTGCATGCGGCCCTCGACCTCGCGCAGGCGGTGCTGCCCGACATGCGGGCGGCCGGCCGCGGCTCGATCGTGAACCTCTCGAGCGCGTCCTCGACGCAGCCGGCACCTCCGCCGGCGACGGGCGTCCCGACGACGATGACCATCTACGGTGCGAGCAAGGCGGCGCTCGAACGCCTGACGATCGGCCTGGCGGCAGAGGTCTACCCGGACAACATCGCGGTCAACACGATCGCGCCGGTCGCCGCCGTCGCGACTCCGGGAGCGGAAGCGCTCGTGGGGAAGCTCCTCGCCGAGCACCCCGAGCTGGTCGAGCCGGTCGAATGGCTCGCCGAGGCCGTGCTGGTCCTCGCCACCTGCGAGCCGCGAAGCTGCACCGGCCGCGTGCTGTATTCGGGCCCGTTCCTGGAGGAGATCGGGCGGAAGCCGCGGCGCTAGCTCGCCTTGACCCGCCCCGCGGCGTCGCGCGAGAAGCCGCCATGGCCTATCGTGTGATCCAGTGGGCGACGGGCAACGTCGGGCGCGCGGCGGTCGAGGGGATCCTCGCGCACCCCGACCTCACGCTCGCCGGTGCGTTCGTCACCAACCCGGCCAAGGCCGGCCGCGACGTGGGCGAGATCTGCGGTCTTCCCAAGGTCGGCATCGCGGCGACGAACGACGTCGACGAGGTGCTCGCCACGTCCGCCGACTGCGTCCTGTATGCGCCACTGCTCGCGGAGCCGGGCGAGGTCGCTCGCCTGCTGCGCTCGGGCAAGAACGTCGTCACGCCGGTCGGCTGGTTCTACCCCGAGCGGGGTCCGGGGACCGCGGAGATCGAAGACGCGTGCCGCACCGGCGGCGTGTCGCTCCACGGCACCGGCATGCATCCCGGCGGCTTCACCGAGCGCTTCCCGCTCACGTTCTCGGCGATGTGCATGAACGTCCGGCACGTGCGCGCCGAGGAGTTCTCGGACATCCGGAACTACCAGGCCGAGTTCGTCGTGCGTGAGATCATGCTGTTCGGGAAGACGCCGCAGGCGGCGCGTGAGAGCCCGATGCTGCAGCTCCTCGCGCAGGGGTTCCATCAATCGATCGACATGGTCGCGGCGGGCCTCGGCATGACGCTCGATGCGGAAAGGCGCGACACGCACGAGATGGCGGTCGCGACGCGCGACCTCGACACGCCCGTGGGCCGCATCGCCGCGGGGACGATCGCCGCGCAGCGCTTCACGTGGCAAGGGACCGTGGGCGGCGAGCCCGCCGTCACGGCGCGCGTCAACTGGTTCATGGGCGACGGCCACCTCGACCCGGCCTGGCGCCTCGGCGAGGAGCGCTTCGAAGTGGCGCTCGACGCCGATCCGCCGATCGCGGCGACGTTCCACGGCATCCACCCGCCGGAGCTGGGAAGGAACCTCCACCGCCTGCCCGGCATGGTCGGCACCGCCATGCACTGCGTGAACGCGATCCCGTACGTGTGCGAGGCCCCGCCGGGGATCCGCACCTATCTCGATCTGCCGCTCGTCTGCGGCAGGGGACCGTCAGGCGGGGCGCGGCGACCCAGTTGACCCAGGCGCGAAAAGGCAAGAATCAGGACCCCCAAATGGAGCATCGATGTGCGCACGGCCATGGTGGTCGATGACGAACGTCGAATGGAGGGTGAACCAATGAGAAGGATCTCGGGATTGATGGCGCTCGCGCTGAGCGCGGCGCTCACGGTCGCGGTCGCCGCCGCCGAAGACAAGGCGCCGGACGCGACGCTCAAGCTGAGCGGAGGGTCCGTCGCGGTCGGCATCGGCATCAGCTGGGGGAGCGGCACGCTCACCTACAAGGGCAAGGACTATCCGGTCGACGTGAAGGGTCTCTCCGTCGGCGACGTCGGCGTCACCAAGCTCGAAGCGTCCGGCAAGGTCTACGGCCTGAAGCAGATCGGCGACTTCGACGGCAACTACACGGCGGTGACTGCGGGCGCGACGGTGGCGGGCGGCGGTAGCGTGACCTCGATGACGAACCAGAATGGGGTGAGGGTGGACCTGGTTTCCACCACCCAGGGCGTCAAGGTCACCATCGGTGGCGGCGGCGTCGACATGAAGATCAAGCAGTAGGCGGGTGGATCGTCGAGGGGTCGGGCGTCTCGCCCGGCCCCTCGAGGACGTCTACACGACCGGCGGTCACAGGAGCGCGATCGCCGCGACCGCGACCGCCACGATGGCCACAGTGGCGACGAGGACCGGGCGGCTGAGTCCCGCATCGCCGAGCGTCGTCACGATCCCAGCCTTCACCGCCGTGTTGGCGAGTGTCGCTAGGACGATCGCGTTGGCGGCGACGCTCGGATCGCCGGTCTTTGCATAGTCGGCCATGGAGAGCGTGATGGCGTCGACGTCGGTCAGGCCGGCGAGCACGGCGACCATGTAGAGGCCCTGTCCCGGAAAGCGGGCCTGCACGAGCTTCACGACGAGCAGGATCACGGCGAAGAACGCTGCGAACTTCGAGGCTTCGGTCAGGCTGAAGGGGTTCCGGAGCGGCACCTCCTCCGCCTTCACCGCCGTCCGTTCCGGAGCCGAGCGGCTCCGCCGGAAGAGGATTGCGGCCGCGATCCCCGCCGCCGCGCCCATGGCGGCGAACGGAATCAGGACCCGAGGCACGAGCTCGCGATTCACGACGAGCACCTCGACGATCACGCGGCCGAACATGATGCACCACGCGAGCAGGAGACCGCAGGCGAGCGTGCAGACCGACGCCGTCCGGCTGTCCTCCCGGCTCTGGCGCGCGAACGAGAGCGTGACGGCGGTCGACGAGACGAGGCCACCCGTGATTCCCGTGAGCACGATCCCGCGGTTCGCTCCCAGCCATCGGCTGCCGACGTAGCCGACCAGCGAGAGGCTCGAGATGAGGAGCACGAGCAGCCAGAGCGAGTAGGGATTGAGGGCGCCCCAGGGATCCACGGTGCGACTCGGCAGGAGCGGCAGGACGATGAACGTCGCGATCAGGAGCCGCAGCGCGGCGAAGATGTCGTCCCAGCTGATCCTCTCGACGAGACCGTGGAGCGGCTGCTTGTAGGCGAGCACCGCCGCCGTGACGATGCCGAGCGCGACCGCGAGCTCCCGGTAGCCGAGCGTCGTCATGGCGCCCAGCAGGCAGACCGCGACGACGGCGCTCTCGGTGGTGATGCCGAGCGAGTCCGGACGGGCCCTGGCTCCGATGACGTAGCCGGCGATCACGATGCCACCCACGAGGATGAGAACGGCGACGAGCACGGCGGGCGTGTGCAGCGCGCCCCCGAGCCAGCCCGCCGTCGCACCGAGCAGCGACGTGAGGACGAACGTTCGCAGCCCGCCGATGCTCGGCTCCGCTTCCGCCACCTTGCGCTTCTCGCGCTCGATCCCGAGCAGCGCCCCGATGAGGAGGGCGGTACCAAAGTTGCGGACCGTCTCGAGGTCGAGTCCCTCGTACATGCAAAGGTCCCCCAGCGCCTTCCTTCGCGCGGGATGACTGCCGCGATCAAGCGCGGCGTTCGGCGGCGGACGAGGGCTACTGCGCGTGCACTACCGAGACGGCCTCCGCGGACCCCTCGCCGTGGCAGACATCCAGACCAGCCAGGCCGTCGGCGTCCCGGGGCACGAAGCGATCGCGGGTCGGAGTCGCCTCGACCTCGATCGCATCGACGCGGGGGCCTTCCTCGCCTGGCGCGCCTCGTGGATCGAGCCGTCGATCGAGGTGCGCCAGATCGAGTACACGGAGTCCGGCTTCGAGGCGAACGACTACGAGGCGACGATTGCGCTGCTCGAGCACGAGTGGGCATGCGTCGAGCGACAGCTTCGTCCCGTTGGGGCGGCGGCCGGAGGCGAGCGCGCGGGAGATCGGCGACGCCACTGGGGCGTTGCTCAAGACCGTGCGCACCGGCTACGAGCGGATACGGGACGCTGCCAGGGGTCACGGTCGAGCGCAGCGTCAGGAGGAAGTCATGGACGAGCGGACCTTTCTACGCGGGATCGCCGACCTGCTCGGATGCGATGACCGGCGCGCCGAGGCGGTGACGTTCGCGGTCTTCGGCGAGCTGCGCGACCGGATCTCGCCCGAGGAGCGCCGCGATCTGCTGGCGCAACTCCCGACGGCGTTGAAGCGCCTCTGGGAGGCCGGCGACCGCCCGGATCGCCCGGCCAACAAGATCCACCGGCACGAGTTCATCGGCCGCGTGCGGCAGCGCGCCGTCCTGCCTGACGACGACGAGGCGGAACGTGCGGTACGCGCCGTGTTCCACCAGCTCCAGCGGCTGCTCGGCAGCACGACGGGCCGCGAGGGCGAGGCCTGGGACGTCTACAGCCAGCTCCCGAAGGACTTGAAGGATCTCTGGCTCGACGCGGCCCACTGAGCCGGAGCCCGCGCGATCGGACGTCTGTGTACCCACCGGCCGGGCGATGGTGCTCGGCTGGTGTTGCAGCCGCGGCACGATCGGTGCACACGTCCGGGTAGTGCTCCCGAGAGCCCTCGCAGTCCTGACGGTCCTCGCGATCGCGGCGGTTCAGGCCGGCACCGGCAGCGCCACGTTCACCGGCTCGACGAAGCTCGCGGTGAAGGGGTGCGGTACCGCGCGCGACCCGTTCTCCGCGGTCGTGGCGGCCGCGGGTGACGGCACCTGGAACGCGACGTCGCCGGGCGAGCAGTTCAGCGGGACGTACACGACCATCGGTCCCGGGCGAAGGCTGAAGCTGACCCCCGACGCAGCCACGCTCGCGAATCTCACCGACGTGGTCGTCGGCGGCGTGTCGAGCCTCTGCCGCACGGGAGGCGTCACCGTCACGTCGATCCGGCCACAGACCTCGATGCTGACGCTCAACCGCAAGCTCACGCGCGCCAAGCTGCTCGTGCGCTACGTCTTCGCGGGCACCGCCGGTGGTCGCTCAGGGACCGCGACGCTCACGGTACGTGCGGCGGGACCCTGGACGCCGCAGTGAAGCCTCCCGATCCACACGTCACCAGAGAACGACCCCCCACTGACGACCCGCCGTCAGGCGGTTCTGCCGAAGTCGCGTGAGTACCACCGCTCGGGGCGGATGCGGACGACGATCTCGTTGGTCCCGTTCGGGCGCGTGTTGTCCACGTAGGCGTCGCCGACTTCGGCCCCGAGATACTTCCGGACGACGGGCTTCACGTCGCGCGCGACGTCGGCGGGCGTCGCCGAGTGCACTCGTCCCTGGATGGTCACGTACTTGGGCGGCATCTCCTCGGACTGGACGCAGAACGCGACCCGCACGCCGTCGCGCAGGAGGCGGGCCTTGCGCGCCTCGGGGCGCGTCACGACGACGATCTCGCCGCCCGGCTCGTACAGATACCACACCGGGACGGACAGCGGCCCGCGCCCGGGCTCGTCGATGGTGAGGACGCCGACGTGGAGGCCGGCCAGGAATTCCTCGCGCTCTGCGCGTGAGAGGGGTGCGGGCACGGGCGCCTTCCGACCACGCCCGTCGGGGCGGCGTCAAGCGACCCTTCCGATCGCTCGTCGCGCGGGGTAGCGTCGCACCACCATGCGGACGCGCGATCTCGTCAAGCTCCACAACACCGGCCATCCCGGCATCAACGCGCTCTTCGCCAAGGCGCACTCGGCCGACTGGGACATCGAGAACGACGTCGACTGGAGCGTCGCGGTCGACGCGGACGATCCCCTCATCGCGCCCGAGTGGGCCGCCTACGGGGGCACGCCGACCTTCCGGTCGCTTCCGCAGTCGGTGCAGACGTACGCCACCCGCCGCTCCCTGGGGCGGATGCTGAACATCCTGCAGGTGGGCGAGAGCGTGGCGCAGAACGTGTGCGCCAAGCTCGTGCTCGTGCTGCGCGAGGAGGACTACCGCAACCACGCCGCGGCGCAGGCGATGGACGAAGCGCGCCATCACCTCGCGTACCGCCGCTTCCTCGATCGCATGGGCGAGGAGCCCGAGGACATCGACGGCGGCACCGAGATGATGTTCGACGCGCTCCTCGCCGAGGACGACCCGCTCGAGCTGATCGCGACCGAGCAGTTCTTCCTCGAGGGCTTCGCGATGAGCATCTTCGAGGGCCTGCGCGACCACGCGAGGCATCCGCTGCTCCGCCGCGTGATCGAGCTCATCACCCGTGACGAGAGCCGTCACATGGGCTTCGGCGTCCTGTACGTCGCCGAGTGGCTGCGACGCCAGGCGCCGCCGAAGCGCATCGGGTTCGCCCGCCACTGGCTCGCACAGATCCTGGGCTCGCTCATGGACAAGTCCGGTCCGATCTTCCTCTCGCGGGTCGTCCGTCGCCTGAAGGAGGCCGGCGTGCGCGACGCGGAGGCGCTCGGGCCCGCGATGCTGCGCGAGCAGCGCGAGATCAACGCGCGCGAGCTCGCCGAGGCCGCGTCGGGCGCGAAGGTGCCGCACCTCTTGAAGAGCGCGCGGCGCGCGGGGCTGCTGGCGCCGGACATCGTGGAGGCGCTGGGGCTCGGGAACCAGCCGCTCGTCCGCGGCGCGCTGCAGGGACCGGGCGAGTAGCGCCCACGTCCCTGAGGCGCTTCAGTCGCCCTCGGTTCCTCACCGCTCAGGCCATTGATGCGCGACGAAGATCATCAGCCGGTCCCGCAGGACCACCTTTCCGTCGGGCAAGAAGAGGCCACCGGGACGCTCGTCAAAGGACGCGACAACCTCCCCGGGGAGCCGGACTCCCTGTCCTGACCGGGATCGATCTCCGTGGTGGCGAACGACCGCGTCCGCTGTTGGGGAGCCCACCGCGACCGCCGCGCGAGTGTACGCGGTGTACTCCTCGCCTCGGGCAAAGTCGCGGTTGCAGTGTAGGTGAGCCCGCAGCGTCGTCAGCCTGTTCAGGTTGAACTGCGCGCGAACGGTCGGAGCGAACAACTGCAAGGACGGAACGTGATCATCCGTCGACGGCGGTCATCCCAGCACGATCGTCGGGTCCGCTGCGATTGCGCGCCGAATGGGAAGGGCTTCGACAACCTGGCGCATGCCCCGAAGTGCGAAAGGGGGGACTTGAACCCGAAGCGGAGGCCAAAAAGCTGAGGTTTTTGCGCGAAGGTGTTTCTCCCTCGCCGGGCGCCCTGGTCCCGCCCCCCGGCGTTCCTCTCCGGAGCCCATATGGAGGTTCGATGAATGCAGCGGGCGGACGAGCGCACGCGCCGATACGAGCGCGCCGCGTCCTCCGACGGGCGTCTCACGGCCGGGCAGGCGCTCGTCGTCGGCTACTGACGGCTCTCAATCCTCCAGTAGCACGACGTCGTCTCCCGTATCGCTCGCCGTGAACTGAAGCCGCAGCGAGCTCGTCATCCCCCGCGCGTCCGTCGCCGTGACCGTCGTCGTGTACGTCCCCGCGGGCGGTTGATGCGGACCCCCCGGCGCGATCGTGACGGACCCCGTGCTCACTACCTCCTGGTTGTTGTTCAGGAGGACGAACGCATTCGGTGGTGCGCCCTCGACCGAGAGTGTGACGAAGTCCCCGCCGCGGTCCCCGACCTGGGCACTGAAGGCCGCGATGGCCGCACCGGTGCCCGGCTCCTGGCCGATGGTGCCAGGGTTGATGAATGGCTGCCGGATCAGGTTGTTGAAGGTGATGACGAACGTGCGCTGCACCGGGGATCCGCCGGCCGCCGTCTCGAGGGTGACGGTCGCCGTGCCGGCGCCGGGTGGCGTCGAGTAGATGAACCGCTCGCCGGTCGGCATGTTGCCGTCCTGATCGAGTCCGAGGAACCGGCCACAGATCGGACAGCTCTTGAGGGGCGGGGGAGGCGGCCGGTCGACGGTGACGTGCACCATGCCCGAGATCGGGTTCCCGAGAGTGCCGAACAGATCGACCCGCACCTTGAAGAGTTCCCCATCGCCAGCCGTATAGCCGGTGAGGTCGGTGAGGCCGTCGCAGATGATGTTTCTGTTCGACGCGTCGTCGACGCAGAGGCGGAAGCGGACGCCGCCCGGCACCGTCGTCGAGGTGGTGGTGCTGCTCGACGTGGTCGTGGTGCTGCCTGAGGTGAGGTCGTCCGCGTCGCACACCACGCGCAGGAACGGGAACTCCGGCCGCACGATGCAGGCCCGCACGGCGATGGTCACGGGCGCTGCACTCCCGAAGCGTCGGAACGAGCCGTGGAAGATGCCCGACGCGTCGGTCGGTCCGCCGGCGATCGGGTCGAAGACGCCGGTCGCGGTCGGCTGGACGTCGAGCGGCTGCGAGAACACGACGGCCCGCGTCGTCAGGTCCGCTCGCCGGAACGTCAGCCCCGCCCGGACGCGTAGCTCGCCCGTCTGGCCGGGTGCCACGTCCTCGGGTATGACGCGCGCGTCGAACGGAGCCACGGTGACGCAGAGTCGCGCGAGGACCGCTTCGAGCGTCGGCGCGGTGGGGGCAAGCGGGGCGAGCCCGAGACCGTCCAGGATGCGGAACCAATCGATCGCGTCGTTGGCGGCGCTCAGCTGCGCGTTCGCGACGCCGTTCTCGTCGCTCGTGAGCGACGGCGCGAAGAAGCACCGCGCCTGTGCGCCGTCGAAGCCGACCGAGAACAGCGTCCGCGCCGTCAGGGTGTCGATGTTGTCGACATCGGTCGCCAACGCGGCGGCGACATCGACGCCGAGGAACTGCGACACGCTCGTGATCGCGCCCTTCCAACCGAGGTATTCTTGCAGAGCCTGATTGACGCCGGACTCGAAGAGCGTAGCGCCGACGGTGACCTGCAGGGATACGGTAGCCCATTCGTGGAGCACCTGCTGATAGGCGAGCGGATCCTGGACGCCCTGCGCCATGAGCTGCGCGATCTGGCTCGTGTAGAGGTTCTCGGCGAACTCGCTCGAGATGGTCGCGCCGGCGTTCAGAGACAACAGCCCAACGAGCGCCCCGATGTCGTCGAGGGTGCCGCCCGCCGCGCCGACGCCGCTGAAGTGGGAGACGGCGAAGGTGAGATCCCGGTCGTTGGCCCTCGCAACGGCGAGGTGCAGCCCTTCACCCGCGCGCCGGAAGCCGAAACCGACGAGGCCCCGCCGATCGACCCTCTCCGGGAGCGTCATGACGAGCGTTGCGGGCCTGAGAAAGACGAGGCCGTTGGGATCGAACTGCACTGCCGCGGCGAACCCGCCGGACAGGGGAAGATTCGTGACGGCGGCGAGCGGGGTCATGGTGATCGTCTGCTCCGAGACGAGCGCCCCGGCCGGCACCTCGAACCGGTACCTCGTGCCGTCGGGGCCCGTTGCCGTGAGCGTTCCCCCCGCCTCGCCGATCGAAGCCGACGCGCTGCGCGCCGGCGCCGGGACGAGACCCAGCTCCTGGCAGGGCCTACCGTCGGTGCGGCAGCACCTCTTGCAGGCGCCCTTCGCCCGACCACAGGCTGCCCGGGCCGCTTTGAGCAGACCGCCGGCCTGCTTGCGGCAGGTCCGGGAACCCGCGGGGTCGCCCGTGCAGGCCGCGCGCATGGCGGTGCGCTGGCTGCGGAGATCCGTCAGGCAGGAGGCACTCCGGGCCTTGCAGCCCTGACGGCACTGCCGCGACGGGGTAGCGGCCTCTGGCGTCCCGAGGGCGATCAGAAGGAACAGGACCGCCAGGGCCGCCTCCGGCAGCCATGCCCGGCGGCGCATCCCCCGGCTCCCGTTGCCATCTTCGTGGTGAGGCGTCATGCCAGGGAGGCGCTACGCCGGGCGTAGCGATGCTACGCGGCCCGGCGGGCCGCAGCCGCCGCCAGGGCAGCCGCTGGACAGGGGCGTCCTACCGGAAGTAGACGCGCGAACGTCCGAGGTCGAGCGTTATGTGCCCCTGACCTGAGACAGGCCGCTAGTAGCTGCTATCTGCTGCCCGCCCCTCGGAAGCGGCCGGTCTTCGATGGGGCGACGTCGATCTGGACGCCGGCATCGTTCGTGTCGTCCGCTCGCGCCACCTATGGGAGGATAGCGCGCCGAAGACCGGGCAGGCTGCTCGGACCGTCGAGCTTCTTCGCGAGACGGTGCGGCTGCTCGAGGCGATGCAACCGCTCCACGTGACGCGGGAGACGCCCGTCTTCACCAATACCAACGGCGCCCCCCTTGAACCGAACTCGTTCTTGAAGCCCTGGTACATCTCCCTCCGCGCGCTCGGAATTTGCCAGCGCGGGCTCTACGCGATGAAGGACACGTACATCTCCACCGCGATCACGGCCGGTGTGAACACGGCATGGCTGGAGGCGCAGACGGGCGTCCGATACGAGACGCTCAGGCGCCATTACGGCAAGTGGCTGCGGACGGAGGGGGCGAATCAGCTCGAAAAACTCGCCCGTTTGGCCCCCAGTTTGACCCCCAAGCGACGGCGACGCGCGCAACGTCAGGATTTTCACTACGCTAGAAAAGTGCGAAAGGGGGGACTTGAACCCCCACGGTTTTACCCACAGGATCCTGAATCCTGCGCGTCTGCCAATTCCGCCACTTTCGCGGGTGGAATCGGTAGGTACCAACGGCTCCGCGGGGTGTCAACGCGGCGCGACCGTGAGCGGGATCTCGAGCGACGGCGAATCGGCGAAGGCCGTCGATCCGTCCTGCACGACGCGCAGCGTGAGGACGTAGTCGCCTGGGGCCGACGGCGTACCGACGCGCGCGCCAACGCGAAGCGCCTCGCCGGGCGCGACGTCCCACGGGAGCGGCACGGCTTGCGGCGGCGGGACGGCGTCCGACGGCGGCCGCCACTCGGCGAGCAGAGCGACGCGGAACGTCTCGACGTGATCGGCCGGTACCGCCACGGGCCACGACGTCGCTCCGGTGTTCTCGACGCGCGCGACTGGCGTCGTGAGCCCGCGCGTCGCAACGTCCGTGGGTGACTCGACGAGCGACAGCGCGGCGTGCGTCCGGGCGGGATCGAGCGCCGACAGCGGTGCGCCGAGAACGGTCCGCCCCAGCTGCGGGCCGGCGGCGAGCGCTTCGAACCACGCGCGACGCTCGGGCAAGCGAGCGACGCGCACGAGCGTCCATCCGTTCTCGTCGAGCACGACCTGTCCCGCCATCGCGCGCAGGGCGGTCCGCGTCGCGACGTCGCGCCACGCGGCCGCCGGGCGCAGGAGGAGCCAGCGCACGTGCGTGAGGTCGACGATCGCATCCCAGGCGTCGGCGTCGGGCAGGCGCGCGATGAGCGACAGGAGCAGCGGCCGGTGCGCGGCGCGGTAGCCCGTGTAGCCGGTGAGGATCGGCCGGTGGTGGATCGTCTCGCCGATCATCGCGTCGACCTCGAGCAGCGCCCACGAGCGATCCTGGAGCGGCAGCTCGAGCAGCGCGCCCGAATCGGCGACCGTCCCGACCCGACCGTAGACGGCCCACGTTGCGGAATCGAGGATGCGGTCGGGCGCCCACGTCTGCACTGCCGGCGCGCGATCGACCAGCACCGCGGCCGCTGCGACGAGGGCGATGGCCGTTCCCGCACGCCCCGGGATCGCGGCGAGGGCAGCGCCCGCGAGGAGCGCCGTCCCGAAGCCCGCCAGCACGAGGAACCGCTCCGGCATGCGGAAGAACCGGAGGGGCGAGTCCGTGAGGAGGGCGAACGGCAGCGGCCGGTCGATTCCGAACGCCGGCTGCATCGGGCCCAGCGCGAAGACGAGCCCGACGAGGGCGCAGGCGATTCCCAGCACGGCGAGGCGACGCGGAGCGCCGGGACGCAGCACGCCGAAGATGCCGAGCGCCGCGAGCGCGATCGGGACCTCGCCGAAGCGCGGCAGCGCGAAGGCGACGAGCTCCGTGCGGTAGCGCGCGGCGTCGTCGCGGACGGCCTGCGACATCTGGTCCAGTATCGGTCCGAGCGCCGCGCTGCGTGCGAAGTAGGGACGGGACGCGAGAACGAGGACGCCCGCGGCGCCCAGCAACGAGAGGGCCGCGAGCGTGGCGAACCGCGTGCGACGACCCGGTGGCGCGTCGAGGACGATCCACACCGTGGCCAGGACGATCACCAGCACCGCCATGTAGTACGAGCTGAAGAGACCCAGCAGGGCGGCGAGGCCGAGCGCGATCGCGCGGCGGGCGCTCGGTCGCTCGCGCAGCCGAACGAGCGCCACCGCGACGAGCGGCAGGAAGACGTTCGCGTACTGCAGCGTCTGCACGTTGGCCGGCGCGCGCAGCGGGCCCAGGGCGAACACGACGCCCGCCGTCCACGCGGCGAGCGCGACTGCGCCGAGCGCCGTCACGAGCCGCTCCATCGCGACCGCGGCGAGCAGATACGACGCCATCGTCGCGACGTTCGCCGCCAGGACCGCGTTGCCCGTCGTCCAGTAGGTGGGCGCGGCCACGAGTTGGCTCGTCGCCAGGTGCTCGGAGCCCGTGAGCTGCGCCGGCGCCGGATAGTTGATCGGCGCGTCGAAGACGTGGCCCGGCAGCGCGCGGAGCGCGTCCGCGACCCAGCCGACCACCCACACGATGACGCGCGCGTCGTCGGCGTGCGGCTGGGCCGGGATCGAGTCGGTGGCGATCCGGATCCACGGCGCGAACAGGACGCCGAACAGGGCGGCGTACCCCACGACCGAGAGCGCGAAGCGTCGCGTACCGGTCGTCACCAGCCGTGATCAGCCGTCGGCCGGCGCGCGCAGCGTGATGACGGTGATCTCGCGCGGCACGCCGATGCGAAGGCGCTGGCCGCTCGTTCCGAGCCCGCGGGAGACGTGCAGCACGCAGCCGTTCTCGACGAACGTGCCGGCGTCGAGCGGCGTCATCAGCACGCGTGCGGCGTTGAAGCGCGGGAGGCCGGGCACCGCGAGCTGGCCGCCGTGCGTGTGCCCCGCGAGCGTGAGCGGCAGACCGGCGGCGCGCGCGGCGTGGAACACCTTCGGATGGTGCGCGAGCAGGATCGTGGCGACGTTCGGCGGTAGCGTCGCCGCCAGCGCGGGTAGCTCGACGCTCTCCCACGGCACCGGCCGATCCTCGAGGCCGACGAGGGCGAGGCGCTCGCCGTCGACGTCGACGAGCGCCGTCTCGTCGCGCAGGACGCGCCAGCGCGTGTGCGTGTGGATGCCGGCCGCGACCTCGGCGTGGCCGAGCCGGCCGTCGTGGTTGCCGAGGATGGCGAAGACGCCGAGCCGCGCGGAGAGGCGATCGAGCTCCGGGAGCCACGAGTCGAGGTCCGTGTGCGGCGAGTCCACGATGTCGCCCGTGACGACCACCAGGTCGGGGACCTCGGCGTTCGCCAGCTCCAGCCCCTCGCGCACGGTCGCGCGGTGGGCGAGAGGGCCCAGGTGGAGGTCGCTCACGTGGACGACCCGCAGGCCGTCGAGCGCCGGCGGAAGATGCGGCAGCGTGACCTCGAGGCGCGTCACGGCGAGCCGGCGATAGCCGCGCAGGTAGCCGTCGACGACGAGGCCCATGCCGCCCGCGATGCCGAGCATCGCAAACGCCGCATAGACGGGATCGGCCGTGACCGGCGGCACGAGCGCAAGTATCCCGGCCTCGGCGCTGAGTCCGCCGGCGCGTACGACGAGCATCCACGCGAGCGCCCCGGCGACGAGGCCGCCCGTCCCGCCGGAGGCAACGAGCCCGGCGGCGAGGACCACTCCGCCCGTGCGGTGGAGGACCGGCGCCTGGTCGTCCTCGCGCTCGTACGCGACGGCGGCGAGACGATTCAGGGCGAACAGCCCGGCGATCGCGCCCAGGTGCGCGAGAGGTCCGACCGAGATGCCGAGCGCCCAGCAGGCGAGGCTCCACTCGCCGAGCGCGGCGGCGATGCAGAAGGCTTCCCAGTAATGGCGGAAGATGTGACGGGCGAGCAGGGTGCGCACGGGCTCGCCCACCTTAGCGGGCCGCGCGCGATCGGGCGAGCGGGGGGCCGCTGCTCAGCAGGAGCCCTGCTGGACCAGCTCCTCGACCGGCACGCCCGCCTTGAACCGGGCGACCAGACGCTCGGCGTCGAACTCCACGCCGATCGGATTCTTGGCGAATGCGCCGCTCTGGAACCAGGCGTTCAGCGCGTCGACCGACGGGAAGTTGTCGACCTGCAACTCCACCTGGTTCCCGTCCGGGTCGCGATAGTACATCGACGTCGTGGGGCCGTGGTTGATCGTCCAGTAGGGGGTGACGCCGGCCGTCTTGAGGCGCTCGTAGGTCGCGATCAGGTCACCGAGCGTCGCGTACGTGTACGCGATGTGCTCGAGGCCCGCCGTGCCCTCGGGACGGTCGACGAGCCCGGGCAGCTCGACGAGCGCGATGCGGTGGTGCTCGTCGTCGTAGGTGAGGAACGCGAGCATCGCGTTGCCGAACACGACGTGCGCGCCGAGCACGGTCTCGTACCAGCGCGTCATCTCCGCGAGGCGCGCGGTGCGGAAGACCGCGTGCGCGAAACGGATGGGGGTCGCAATGGGGGCCGTCACGCCGTCACCGTCGTGGCGGGCTCCGCCACCACCCGGTTCTCGATTGCGCCGATGCGCTCGATCTCGATGCGCACGACGTCGCCTTCCTTGAGGTACATGCGGCGCGGGCCGCCGACGCCGGACGGCGTGCCCGTCGTCACGACCAGGCCGGGCTCGAGCGTGAAGACGGTCGAGAGCGTCGCCACGCAGTCGTAGCAGTCGAAGATCAGGTGCTTCGTGTTCGAGTGCTGCCGCTCCTCGCCGTTGACCCATGTGCGCAGCTCGAGCGCGTGCGGGTCGCCGACCTCGTCGGGCGTGACGATCCACGGGCCGAGCGGGCAGTGGGTGTCGAACGACTTCCCGAGCGTCCAGGTGGGGGCCTTGAACTGCCAGTCGCGCACGCTGACGTCGTCGCAGACGAGATAGCCGGCGATGAACTCGCGCGCCCGCTCCTTGGGGACGTGACGCGCGCGCTTGCCGATCACGAACGCCAGCTCGCCCTCGTAGTCGAGCTTGTTCGAGACGCGCGGCAGATGGATCGGGTCGTAGGGGCCGGTGACGCTCGCCGTCTGCTTATTGAAGAAGAGCGGAAACTCGGGGAGCGGCAGCTTCGCCTCCTCGACGTGGTCGCGGTAGTTGAGGCCGACGGCGAGAATCTCGGGCGGGCGGCGGATCGGCGCTTCGAGCGTGACCCGTGAGAGGGGCAGACGATGGCCCGCCGCCGCCGTGGCGGAGCGCGCGGCGTCCATCGCGGGAGCACCCGCTTCGAGGAACGCGCGCATCTCGTGCGGCAGGCCCGGCGCCGCGGCGGCGAGGTCGACGATCTCCTCGCCGGTGACGACGCCGAGGCGCGTCCGCGTGTCGTGTGTGAAGGTGGCGAGCTTCATGTCAGCGTGCGCACCGGAAGCCGATTCCGGGAACGCTGTCCGTCGGAACCCAGCTTACGTCGACGGCGAGGACGCCCGCCCCGGCGCCGGTGTCCCGCTGGCCGCCGCGGCGGAGCACGCGGGGGAGGTTGTCGATGCCCCCGGGTCCAGCGGCGCCTCCGAAGCAGGAGACGTCCATTACCGCACCCGGTGGCCAGTCGTCGCAGTCGCTCGCGTTCTCATCCCATTCGGCGACCCACTCCCATACGTTCCCCACCATGTCGAACGCTCCCCATTTCGAGACGCACGCTGCGCGCGAGCCCGTGTTCGATTGATCCGTGCTGTCGACGTTGCAGAGCGTCGCCCCGTCGTCGACGCCGGGGTCGGGCGTCCCGACGACCGCGCGCTGCCACTCCTGGTTCGTCGGCAGCCGCTTGCCCGACAGCGCACAGGCCTGCTCCGCTTGAAGCGGGGAGGCGCAGCCGCTCGGGAGGACGCCAGCGATCGACGCGACATAGACGGGCTCGGTGAAGTTGCCCATGGGCGGGAAAGCCTCTGGGTAGGCGGTGTGGTTGTGCGGAAAGACACACCCGAGCTGCACGGCACCGGCGTCGCCGAGGTCGGTCAACGTCGCCGTCCCCGCCTTGACCTTCGCGATCACGTCGGTCGCGGCAGCGGGGATCTTCCACACACTCGCCTCGAATTTGTCGATGCATGTCGGTCCGGCAAGGACCATGTCCGGCGGACAGGTGGTGAGCGGCCCGACGCCGGGAGGACCCGGAGGCCCCTGGGGGCCGATCGCTCCGAACTGCGTCAGGTCGATCGGCGCCTCCTTCTTCTTGCAGGCGTCGCGCATCACGACGACGCCAGATTTCTTCCGGCAGAGGACCGCGGCGCGGACGGGTGTCACCGCTCCGGCGATGCCCAAGGCCACGACCCCGGCGACGATGGTCCATCGGTGTGCTTGCATGGCCCGACTCTACCGCAGGCCGAGCCTTCCTCGCCAGAGCGCCTCGCGCCCGCTGCTCGGGGAGGCTAAGAGGCGTGCATGGAGCGGTCGTTCATGGCGCTGGGGGCCACCGCGGCCATGCTCGCGGTCGCGCTCGGCGCGTTCGGTGCGCATGGGCTTCGCAATCGCCTCACGCCCGAGATGCTCGCGATCTTCGAGACCGGCGTCCGCTACCAGATGTACCACGCGCTCGCGATCATCGCGGTCGCGTTCGCGACGCCGCACTGGCGTGCGGCCGCGACGGCGGGCTGGCTCTTCGCCTTCGGCATCGTCGTCTTCTCCGGGAGCCTCTACGTGCTTGCGCTGACGGGCGTGCGCTGGCTTGGCGCCATCACGCCGCTCGGCGGGCTCGCGTTCCTCGCCGGTTGGGCCGTGCTCGTCCGGGCGGCACTGCGCGGCTAGCCCCTCTCGTTGGCCTGTCCCCGGGCCTTTGGTATCAGACCCCCTCTATGCCCCGCGTCCGAGCGATCGATCCGACGACGCTCCCGAAGCACTTCGAGTCGGCGGCGGCCGAGGCCCGCTGGCACGAGCACTGGGACCGTCTGGACGCGTACGCCTGGGACGCCTCACGGCGACGCGCCGAGACGTTCGTCGTCGACACCCCGCCGCCCACCGTCTCCGGCTCGCTGCACGTCGGGCACGTGTTCAGCTACACACACACCGACGTCATCGCGCGCTACCGCCGCATGCGCGGCGACAACGTCTTCTACCCCATGGGGTGGGACGACAACGGCCTGCCGACCGAGCGGCGCGTCCAGAACTACTTCAACGTGCGCTGCGATCCGAAGACGCCGGTCGTGGGCGAGCTGCGGCTCGAGCAGGCGCCGGAGAAGACGAAGGAGCCGCCGCGCCTGGTCTCGCGTCCGGATTTCATCGACCTCTGCCTCCAGCTCACGGGCGAGGACGAGAAGGCGTTCAAGGCGCTGTTCCGTCGCCTCGGGCTCTCGGTCGACTGGGCGCAGGAGTACTCGACGATCGACGCCCATTGCCGGCGCCTGGCGCAGCTCTCGTTCGTCGACCTGTGGGACAAGGGACACCTCTACAGCCTGGAAGCGCCCACCATGTGGGACGTCGACTTCCAGACCGCGATCGCGCAGGCCGAGGTCGAGGACCGGCCGGTGAAGGGCGCGTTCCATCACGTCGCCTTCGACGTCGACGGCGGCGGCGAGCTCGTGATCGCGACGACGCGGCCCGAGCTGCTCGCCGCCTGCGTCGGCGTGACCGCGCACCCGGGCGACGCGCGTTACAAGGGGCTCTTCGGCAAGCGCGCGATCACGCCGCTCTTTCGCGTCCCGGTGCCGGTCTTCCCGAGCGAGCTCGCCGATCCGGAGAAGGGCACCGGCATCCTCATGGTGTGCACCTTCGGCGACGCGACCGACGTCCTGTGGTGGCGCGAGCAGAAGCTCGCGCTCCGCCAGATCGTCGGGCGCGACGGGCGGCTCGTGCCGGTCGAGTTCGGCACGCCAGGGTGGGAGAGCGTCGACGCGGCGGCGGCCAACGCGGCGTATGCCCGCATCGCGATGAAGGGCGTGGGCGGCGCGCGGCAGGTGGTGGTCGAGATGCTGCGCGAGCCGGCGGGCGGTCGCGCGCCGCTGCAAGGCGATCCGAAGCCGATCGAGCACTCGGTCAAGTTCTACGAGAAGGGCGACCGCCCGCTCGAGTTCGTCTCCAGCCGGCAGTGGTTCGTGCGCCTGCTCGACAAGAAGGATGCACTGCTCGCGAAGGGCGACGAGATCCGCTGGCACCCGGACTTCATGCGGCTGCGCTACCGCAACTGGACCGAGAACCTGAACGTCGACTGGTGCGTGTCACGCCAGCGCTACTTCGGCCCCGCGATCCCGGTGTGGTATCCGCTCGACGCCGAGGGGAATCCGGACCATGGCCGGGCGATCGTGGCGGCGCGTGCCGCGCTGCCCGTCGATCCGACGACCGACGTCCCGCCGGGCTATCGCGCCGAGCAGCGCGATCGTCCGGGCGGCTTCACCGCCGACGCCGACGTCTTCGACACCTGGTTCACCAGCTCCCTCACGCCGCAGATCAGCTCGAAATGGGAGCTCGACTCCGAGCGCCACCGCCGGCTCTTCCCGGCCGACATGCGGCCGCAGAGCCACGAGATCATCCGCACCTGGGCGTTCTACACGATCGTGAAGGCGCTCCTGCACGAGCAGACGATCCCGTGGAAGCACGCCGTCATCTCCGGGTGGATCCTCGATCCCGACCGCAAGAAGATGTCGAAGAGCCGCGGCAACGTCGTGACGCCGATGCACTTGCTCGACGAGTACGGCTCCGACGGCGTCCGCTACTGGGCGGCGTCGGCACGGCTCGGCACCGACACGGCGTTCGACGACAAGGTCTTCAAGGTGGGAAAGCGCCTCACCACCAAGCTCTTCAACGCCGGCAAGTTCGTCCTGCAGCAGGAGGGCGACGTCGCACCGATCGGCGCGGAGCTGGATCGCGCCTTCGTCCATCGCCTGCGCGTCCTCGTCGAGCGCGTGACCGCGCTCTACGAGGAGTTCGAATTCGCGCACGCGCTCGCCGAGACCGAGTCGTTCTTCTGGCGCGACTTCACCGACACGTTCCTCGAGCTGGTGAAGGTGCGGGCGCGCGACAGCCGGGGTGGCTCGGCGATCGCGGCGCTCCGTCTCGGGCTCGGCGTGCTGCTGCGCCTGTTCGCTCCCGTCCTCCCGTACATCACCGAAGAGGTCTGGTCGTGGGCCTTCGCGGAGGAGAGCGGGCACGCGAGCATCCACCGGGCGCCGTGGCCCGGCGCGGCCGACTTCGCGGGGATCGCGGCGCCGGTCGACCCCGGCATCTTCGATGCCGCCGTCGCATGTCTCGCGGCCATCAACAAAGGCAAGTCGGAGGGCGGGGTGTCGGTCGGCCGCGGCGTTCGGTTGGTGACGTTGCGCGCCAGCCCCGCGACGCTCACGCGGCTCGCCCCGGCGATCGGCGACGTCATGGCGTCGGCCCGGGTCGAGGCGCACACGCTCGGACCCAAGCCCGACCTCGCCGACGACGTGTTCGAGGTACCGGAGATCGCCTTCGTGGAGGCCGCCGAGGCGTGAGCGACCCCGTCTTCGACGATGCCCGCGTGACGGCGCTGCTCGATCTGGCGCTGCGCGAGGACGTCGGCCACGGGGATCGGACATCGGAGGCGATCGTTCCGGAGACCGCGCGCGCCCGCGGGAAGCTGCTGGCGAAGCAGCGCCTCGTCGTCTGCGGTCTGCCGCTCGCCGAGCGGGTCTTCGCGCGCCTGGGCGGCGTCGCGATCGCGCTCCACGCCGCCGACGGCGACGTCGCGCAGCCGGCTACCGTGCTCGCCGTGCTGGAAGGCACGGCGCGTTCGCTCCTGGCCGGCGAACGGCTCGCCCTGAACTTCCTCCAGCACCTCTCGGGCGTCGCGACGCTCACGCGCGCGTGCGTCGACAAGGTGCGGGGCACGAAGCTCGTGGTGCGCGACACGCGCAAGACCGTGCCCGGTCTCCGACTCCTCGAGAAATACGCCGTGCGCTGCGGCG
>Ga0187894_10000727_pt1 | contig 44407 bp, 40 predicted proteins | sample GBC1701081metaG_FD_136650 | JGI IMG/M metagenome (GOLD analysis project Ga0187894, IMG submission 136650) | White microbial mat communities from a lava cave in the Kipuka Kanohina Cave System on the Island of Hawaii, USA - GBC170108-1 metaG ... | reverse complement strand
TTCCCGCTCAAGCGTCTCGGATTGCGTTGCGGCCGGTGGATACCAAACCCAGGCCGACCACGCGGATGCCGCCCCTCCGCCCGCCCCGACCCTGACCATCCGCCCCTGGGTCGACCCCATCGTCGACCGCCTCGGCCATGACCCGCGTTCGCCCTACGTCGAAGAGTTTTGGCTTGGGATCTTGGGCCCCTCCACCACCTGGCTTCTGCGCCGGCTCGCCGCCGGCCTGGAAGCGTCGCCCATCGGCTTCGACCTCGACCTGGCCGAGACGGCCACGCTTCTCGGACTGGGCGCCAAAGGCGGGCGCCACTCGCCCTTCATGCGCTCGCTTGCCCGCTGCGTCAGCTTCGATCTGGCCGCGATCGCGTCCGAGGGCGTCTTGGCCGTGCGCCGGCGCATCCCGCCCCTGACCAACCGCCAAGTGCTGCGCCTACCCGCTTCGTCGCAGGCCCTCCACCGCGCCTGGGCGGCGATCGATCCCGCCAAGCTGCACCCCTAGGGGGCGCTCGGCGCCTCCGCGCCTACGCCGTTTCCAAAGCCCAGCGCCGCCTCGATAAGGGTTCGTACTGCGAATCCGGTACCACCCTTGGTGACGTAGCCCGAAGACTCTTCGCTTCGGGCCGGGCCGGCGATGTCGAGGTGGGCCCAGGGCACGTCGCCCACGAACTCCTGCAGGAACAGCCCGGCGGTCAGTGCCCCTGCGTAGCGGCCGCCGATGTTCTTGATGTCGGCGATTTCGGAGTCGATCAGGCTGCGGTACTCGCTCGGAAGCGGTAGCGGCCACACGCTCTCGCCCGCGCGCTCGGCAGCGTGGGCCACCCTGCCCCGCCAGGCGTCGTTGTTGGCCATCAGCCCGGCAACCTGGCGGCCCAGGGCGACGACGCAGGCCCCGGTGAGGGTGGCCACGTCCACAATCGCGTCCACGCCTGCCTCCACCGCCAACGACAGCCCGTCGGCAAGCACGAGGCGACCCTCGGCATCGGTATTGAGCACCTCGACCGTCTTGCCATTGCGAATGGTGAGCACGTCGCCGGGTTTGGTGGCCCGACCCCCGGGCATGTTCTCCGAGGCCGGAATGATCCCGATCACCTTCACCCGCACGCCGAGGGCCTCGAAGGTGGACATGGCGGCCAGAACCGCAGCGGCGCCGGACATGTCGGTCTTCATGGTCTCCATGCCGTCGGCTGTCTTGATGGACAGACCGCCGGAGTCGAAGGTGATCCCCTTGCCCACCAGAGCCAACGTCGCGGTGGCCCCCGGGGGGTCATAGGTGAGGGTGATCAGGCGAGCGGGCTCCACCGACCCCAGGGCAACGCCGGCCAACCCGCCAAGGCGCTCAGCCACGATGGCTTTCTCGTCGAGGACAGCGATGCCGAGACCGGAGGCGGCGGCAACCTCGGTGGCCACCTGCACCAGGCGCCGAGGCGTCATGTCGGCGGCGGGCGAGTTCACCAGGTCGCGGGCCAGGGCGACCGCAGTGGCCACCGTCACTCCACGCTCAAGGCCGACCCGCACCGCGTCGCAGTCCACCTTGTCGCCGCCCAGGACCGCCACGGTCTCCACCACGGGGCCTCCGGCCGCAGACTTGTAGCGATCGAAGCGATAGGCGCCGAGCACGATCCCTTCGGCCAGAGCCTGGGCCGCGGCCGCCGGCGCCATCCCGTCGGGCAAAGCGTCCAGCAGAGTGGTGCTCAAGTGGCGCGCTTTGCCAGCCGCCCGAACCATCGCCGCCCCGGCCCGCCGAAAGGTGTCGGCGGAGATTTCTCCCGCCGGGCCCATGCCGATGGCGATTCTCAGCGGACGTCGACTGCCAGGGGTCGCCAGGGTTCCGGCCGGGGCCAAACGCAACGCTTCAGGCTCCTCACCCCCGAGCGTCTCACCCGAGACATGGATGGTCTCGCCAATCTTGGCCTCGAAACCGCGGGCAGCCAACCCTTCGGCCTCCAACACGGCGCCACCCATCACACAGGCGATCCCGATTGCCTCGGTAGTGGATGGCTGGTGGTCCAGGCATTGAATTGCGATGGGCATCGAGATCTCCTTTTGCTCCCGCCTTGGGGAGCCGATCGGGCCCTCCAACGGGCTCATTGATGGCAGTTGAACACTTGGACCTAGTGGTCTGTCACCAGGGCTTGGGCCAGGACCTCCAGGCCGGCGGCCCGACTACCCTTCACCAAGACGGCGTCGCCCGTTTCCAGCCGACCCAGCAGGACGATGGCTTCGGCAATGGTCGCTGCGGTGGTTGCGCCGTAGGCCGGTTCGTCCACAGCGATCACCTCCAGGCCCAACTCGGCTGCCAGCGCCCCCATCCGGGCGTGCTCGGCGGCGCTGAGATGACCCAACTCGGCCATATGTCCGAGCACGGCCACCCGTCGGCTCGCCGCAAGGGTGGCCAGGCTGCGTAGGGCCGACTCCACTGACAGCGGGTTGGCGTTGTAGGTGTCGTTGATCACCACCGCGCCCGAGGTGGTGTGCCCGAGAGCCATCCGCCACGGAGAGGTACGGGCCTCGCCCAAGCCGACAACCACGTCGTCGAGTGTCGCGCCACAGGCCAGCGCCGCCGCCGCGACCGCCAGTGCGTTGGCCACCTGGTGGTCCCCACGCACCGACAACGACACCTGGGCTGTCCCCCAGGGACTGTGACAAACGAAGGAGGCGCAGAGGTTGTCGTCGAGAACCACCTGATCGGCCCACACGTCGGGTCTTGATGCTACCTCGGGAGTTCCCAACCCGAAGGTCAGTACCCGTGCCGCCGTGTTCTCTGCCATGGCGGCCACCAGGGCTACGTCGCCATTGAGAACCGCTGTTCCCGCCGATGGCAGCCCGGCCACCAATTCAGCTTTAGACCGGGCCACCGACTCCACCGAGCCGAACTGGTGGGTATGGCACACCCCGACCGTGGTGACGATACCGACCGTCGGTCGGGCCACGGCCACCAGGGCAGCCACGTGTCCCCGGCCGCGAGCCCCCATCTCCACCACCACCGCCTCGGTCCCCTCGGGCGACTCCAGCAGAGTGAGAGGCACGCCCAACTCGTTGTTGAACGATCCAGGACTGGCCGCCGTAAGCCATTGCTGGGACAGGACCGAGGCCAGCAGATCCTTGGTGGTGGTCTTGCCCACAGATCCGGTTATGCCCACCACCCGGTCGCCGAGGCGATCGCGCGCTGCGGTTCCCAGGGTGGTTAATGCAGCCATGGGGTCGTCCACCACGATGGCGGTGAAGGTCGCCGGCAGGGCCCCGAACCCGCCGCCCACCAACGCCTCAGCGCCATCGAGGTAGCCGGGTCGGCACAAGAAAGCCGCTGCACCGGCCTCCCCACTGCGGCCCGCCTCGCCGCCTCTGCCCTTTAGGGCGGCGGCGATATAGCGGTGCCCGTCACGGGCAGCAGTCACGGGCACGAACAGTTGACCGGGACGGATTTGGCGGGAATCGATGCCGGCGCCGTCCACCCATACATCGGGTCCGACCAGGCGGCCCCCCGTCACCTGGGCTATCTCTTCCGCTTTCAGCCTCATGCATCCCTACACTTCCACTTGATGCGGCTACTGGTTCTTTTCGGCGGCCGCTCGGCCGAACACGAGATTTCCTGCCGGTCGGCCGCCACGGTGGCTGCGGCCGCCGACCCCAATCGCTACGAAGTGGTCACGATCGCCATCACGCCCAAGGGCCAGTGGGTGGCGCCGATGACCGGCGGACCCACCCTGGTCGCCTCGGGCGCCCCCGTGGACGCCGACGCCGTCCTGGCCGGCGCCGATGTGGTCTTCCCGGTGCTCCATGGTCCCTTCGGCGAGGACGGCACCCTCCAAGGCCGCCTGGAGATGGCCGATGTCGCCTACGTCGGCACCGGGGTTCTGGGCTCGGCATTGTGTATGGACAAGGCCATGGCCAAGGCTGCCCTGGCCGCATCCGGGCTGCCACAGGTCCGCTACCGGGTTCTGCGCGACACAGCCTTCGACGATGCTGCTCTGGACGACTCTGTGCTCGCTGAGATCTCTGACGATCTCGGATTCCCCTTGTTCGTGAAGCCGGCCAACCTCGGCTCCTCAATCGGCGTCTCGCTCGTCACCGATGACCTGGCGCTCGAGCGGGCGGTCGCCCTCGCTCGCTCCTACGACGAATGGCTGGTGTTCGAAGAGGCGGTGGTGGGGCGCGAACTGGAGTGTGGTCTCCTCGGCTACCCCGCGCTTCGGCCATCTGTACCCGGCGAGGTCACCCCCGGCCGAGATTATTACGACTTCGACGACAAATACACCCTGGGCGCCGCCGATCTGGTGGTGCCAGCGGCCCTACACCCGGCCATGGCTGCCCAGGTCCGCAAGTTGGCCGTGTCGGCGGCCGATGCCCTGCGGGTGGAGGGTCTGGCCCGGGTGGACTTCCTCTACGAAGAAGGGGGGCGGGGCCTGCTGGTCAACGAGATCAACACCATGCCCGGATTCACATCCATCTCCATGTATCCCCGGATGTGGGCCGCCTCGGGGCTGGCTCTGGCCGAACTGGTCGACGAGTTGGTCGACGCCGCCCTGGCACGCCATGCCCACCGGTCCGGGCGCGTCGGTCGGTTGCGATGAAGGCGGGCGGCGCCTCCTATTTGGCTGCCATTCGCGACCGGGTGGTGATCTTCGACGGGGCCGTGGGCACCAACCTGCAGCTTCTGGGACTCTCGGCCGACGACTTCGGCGGCCCCGCACTCGAGGGCTGCAACGAGATCCTGGTCGACACCCGGCCCGAGGTCATCGCCGATCTGCACAGCTCGTTTTTCGCCGTGGGTTGCGATGCCATCGAGACCAATTCCTTCGGGTCGTTGCCGATCACCCTGGCCGAGTACGACGTGGCCGAGCGTTCCTACGAGCTCAATCGCCAGGCGGCTGCACTGGCGCGCCGGGTGGCGGACGACTTCAGCGCCGACGGTTCGCCCCGCTGGGTGGCCGGGTCCATCGGACCGGGGACTAAGTTCCCGTCCCTCGGCCAGATCCGTTTCGCCGAGATGCGCGACGCCTTCGAGGTGCAGGCGGGTGGCCTGCTCGACGGCGGGGTGGACCTGCTTTTGATCGAGACCGTTTTCGACCTACTCCAAGCCAAATCGGCGGTGATCGGTTGCCGGCGGGCCATGGCCGCCCGGGGTCTGCAGGTTCCCCTCCAGGTCCAGGTCACCATCGAGCTCACCGGTCGCATGTTGCCCGGCACCGAGATCGGCGCCGCCCTCACAGCTCTGGAGGCTCTCAAGGTCGACGTGCTCGGCCTGAACTGCGCCACCGGGCCTACCGAGATGCACGAGCACCTGCGCCACCTGGCCCAGCACTGCCGGGTTCCCATTTCGTGCCTTCCAAACGCCGGACTGCCCTCGGTTGTCGACGGTCGGATGCACTACGACCTGACGCCCGAGCAGTTGGCGCAGCATCACGTCGGATTCGTCGGTGACCTGGGTGTGAGCGTGGTCGGCGGGTGCTGCGGCACCACCCCGGCGCATTTGGCTGCGGTGGTGGAGCGCTGCCGCAACCTGCAACCGGCCCCCCGCACCCCCCAGCACGAACCGGGTGCCTCTTCCATCTACACCGCTGTCGCCTTCCGCCAGGACACTTCGTATCTGTCGATCGGGGAGCGCACCAACGCCAACGGGTCGCGCCGGTTCCGCGACGCCATGTTGAGTGACGACTGGGACACCTGTGTGGCAATGGCCCGTGACCAGGTCGCCGAAGGGGCCCACCTGCTTGATGTGTGCGTGGACTTCACGGGTGAGAACGGCGTGTCCGACATGGACGAGGTGATAGGTCGCTTCGCCACTCAGGCCGCGATTGCCCTGGTCTTGGATTCCACCGAGCCGGAGGTGATCGAGGCCGGTTTGCAGTGGATCGGGGGCAAAGCTGTCCTCAACTCCGTCAACCTAGAAGACGGCGACGGACCCGGCACCCGACTGGACCGCTTTTTGTCCCTGGCCAGCGAGTACGGCGCCGCGGTCATCTGCACCTGTATCGATACCGAGGGCCAGGCCCGGACGGCGGCGTGGAAACTCCGCGCTGCCCGCGCCATTCACGACCTGGCAACCCAGCGCTATGGGCTCGACCCCGGCGACCTCTTGTTCGATCCTCTGGCACTGGCCCTGTCCACCGGCATGGAGGAGAGCCGCCGCGACGGGATCGAGACCATCGAGGGCATTCGGCTGATCAAGGCCGAACTGCCCGGCGTCCACACCGTCCTCGGCCTGTCCAACGTCTCGTTCGGGCTGAATCCGGCGGCGCGCCACGTGCTCAATTCGGTGTACCTGCACGAATGTGTTCAGGCCGGTCTGGACGCGGCCATCGTGCATGCCGCCCGGATCATGCCCTTGGCCCGCATCCCCGAGCGCCAGCGCGAGGTGTGTTTGGACCTCATCTACGACCGTCGCGACCCGGCCCGGGGCTACGACCCTCTGACCGAGCTTCTGGGTTTGTTCGAAGGCGTATCGGCCACGGCCATCGAGAAAGAGGACCGCAGCGGTTGGCCGGTCAGCGAGCGCCTTTCGCAGCGGATAATTGAAGGTGACCGCGACGGGCTCACCGACGATCTGGACCAGGCGCTGGCCGAAGGAATGGCGCCTTTGGCTATCGTCAACGACCACCTTCTGGCCGGTATGAAGGTGGTCGGCGAGCTCTTCGGGGCGGGCCAGATGCAGCTGCCCTTCGTGCTCCAGTCGGCTGAGGCCATGAAGTCGGCGGTGGCACACCTGGAGCCACACATGGAGAAAGACGACCAGGGCGGCAAGGGCCGCATCGTGTTGGCCACCGTCAAGGGTGACGTGCACGACATAGGCAAGAACCTGGTCGACATCATCCTCACCAACAACGGCTACGAGGTCCACAACCTGGGCATCAAGGTGTCGCTGGCCGAGATGGTCGCCAAGGCCCTGGAGATCGACGCTGATGCCATCGCCATGAGCGGGCTGTTGGTCAAGAGCACGCTGATCATGCGCGAGAACCTCGAAGAGTTGAACCGTCGGGGCCTGGCCTCGCTGCCGGTGATCCTGGGCGGCGCTGCGCTCACGCGGCGCTATGTGGAACGCGATCTGCGCGACGTGTACGAAGGCCGCGTCTTCTACGGCAAGGACGCGTTCGAGGGATTGCGCACCCTCGACCGGCTCATGGAGCTGAAACGCTCCGGCGTCGACGACCCGAGCTTTGGTCGGGAGGAAACCGGTCGGGCTCTGCCCGAACGCTCGGTTCCGTTGTTGAAAAGGAGGGCCGAGGCCACGTCAGGCGCCGCCGAAGCTCCGGCGACGCGCTCGCCGTTGGTGGTCGACGACAACCCGGTCTTCGCCCCCCCCTTCGTGGGTTCGCGCCTGGTGAAAGGCATTGCCCTCGACGACATCCTCGGGTACCTGAACGAAACCGCGCTCTACCGTCATCAGTGGGGTTACCGGCCCGATCCGGGTGAAACCGATGCCGATTTCAAGGACCGCACCCGGGTCGTGTTGCGCCAGGAAGTGGCCAAAGCCAAGGCCGGCGACCTGCTGGTTCCCCAGGTGGCTTACGGCTACTACGCCGTCAACGGAGACGGTAACGACCTTGTCGTGTGGAAGGACGAAACAGCCACGTCGGAATGGATGCGCTACTCCTTTCCCCGCGAGGCGGTGGAGCCGTTCCGGTGCATCGCCGATTTCTTCCGGCCCCTCGGGTCGGGCCAGGTTGACTACGTGGGTTTCTCCATCGTCAGCATGGGACAGCGGATCTCGGCGGCGGCGGCCAAACTCTTCGGTGCCGACCGCTACGGCGAGTACCTCCACCTCCACGGGCTCGGCGTGGAGAGCGCGGAGGCGCTGGCCGAGTACTGGCATCGCCGCATGCGCGAGGAGTGGGGCTTCGCCGACGAGGACGGCACCGTGACCGACATCCTGGTTCGTCAGGGCTACCGGGGGGGCCGCTACTCGTGGGGCTACCCCGCCTGTCCCGACCTGGAGGACAACGCCAAGGTGGCCGACCTGCTCGGGGCCGAGCGAATAGGCGTGACGGTCAGTGAGGACTTCCAGTTCCACCCCGAACAGACCACCTCCGCTCTGATCTGCCATCACCCCCAGGCCAAGTACTTCGTCGCGCGCTGAGTTCGGCAGTTCGCTCGGCCCGGACCATGGCTTATGTTTCCGGCGATGAATCAGCGCTCCACCGCTTTGGATCCGGCGCCCGACTCTTGCGACAGCCCACGCGATTCGGTGGCGCCGACCAGCAGGACGAATGGGCTTGAGGTAGCGGCTGCAGTCCGCAGCGGCAGTCGCAAAGCAGCGGACATAGCCCAGGAAGCGAATGTGGGCGTGGCCTCGGGCGACGGGCCAGTCAACGCCTTCATCACCCTCACCCCCGAGTGGGCTGAGGCGGCAGCAGCCCGCGTCGACGAGGCGGTGGCGGCCGGCGCGGAGGTCGGCCCCCTGGCCGGCGTGACAATCGCCCTGAAAGACAACCTGTGCACCCGCAAAGTCCGTACCACCTGCGCCTCGCGGATACTCGGCTCCTGGGAGCCCCCCTACAGCGCCACCGTGGTGGAAAGAGTGCTCGCCGCCGGCGCCCTGCCGGTGGGCAAAGCGAACCTGGACGAGTTCGCTATGGGCAGTTCCACCGAGCACTCAGCCTTCGGCCCGACTCGCAATCCCCACGACCTGAACCGGGTGCCGGGGGGAAGCAGCGGGGGCAGCGCGGCGGCGGTGGCCGCCGGTTTCGCTACGGTGGCGCTCGGGTCCGACACCGGAGGATCGGTGCGCCAACCCGCAGCGCTGTGCGGGATCGTGGGGGCCAAACCCACCTACGGAGGCGTGTCGCGCTATGGCCTGGTGGCCTTTGCCTCGTCGCTGGACCAGGTCGGCTGCTTCGCCGCCTCGGTGGCCGACGCCGCCCTGGTGCTCGACGTCATAGCGGGTCACGATCCTCTCGACACCACGTCGCTGCCTGAACCGTGGGCGGCGGTGGCGCCCGGATTGGACGCAGGCGTCACCGGGCTGCGGGTCGGCCTGGTCGACGAATTACTGGTGGAGGGGGTGGCCGAGGACGTGCGATCTGCGGTTATGGCCGCCGCCGACTGGTTGAGGAAGTGCGGGGCCACGGTGGAATCCGTCTCGGTTCCCGCCCTGGCCTATGGCATGTCGGCCTACTACCTGATCGCCACGGCGGAGGCGTCGAGCAATCTGGCCCGTTTCGACGGCGTGCGTTTCGGCCTGCGGGTGAAGGGAGCCTCGGCAGAGGAGATGATGATCAACACCCGTACCGCCGGGTTCGGCGACGAGGTGAAGCGCCGCATCATGCTGGGCACCTTCGCTCTGTCGGCCGGCTATTACGACGCCTACTACGGCAAAGCCCAAAAGGTGCGCACTCTGATCACCGAGGGATTCGCCGAGGCCTACCGCCGCTTCGATGTGTTGCTGAGCCCCACGTCGCCGACGACAGCGTTCCGGCTGGGCGAGAGGCTCGACGACCCACTGACCATGTACCTGAGCGACATATGCACGGTGCCGTCCAACCTGGCCGGTCATCCCGCGATCTCGGTTCCCTTCGGCGCCGACGGCGGCGGTCTGCCGATCGGTGTTCAGGTACTGGCGCCGGGCCGAGGCGACGTCTTGATGTTCCGGGTGGCCCGAACGCTCGAACAAGCGTCGGCGGGGTGAACAACCCGCAGCGCCGGCGGCCGGTAATTATTCGATCGTGCGGCCGTAAAAGAGGCGCTCCACCACCGCCCGGCACCGGCGGGTCACGCGCCTGTAGTCCTCTCGCAGCTGAGTGGAGGTGGTGTCGAGGGAATGGGCCAGGCGCGCCAGTTGCTGGGGCTGGCTGGGAAGGGAGTCCGCGGCCGAACCCTTGATCAGAAACCACCGGTTGCGCGCCATCTCACAGAACCGGTAGGCCTCGGCCAGTACCTGCCCGTCGGCAGGGTCCAGCACCGCAGTGGCCTGGAGGGCATCGATGGCGGCCATAGTTCCCGGCGACGCCACTCGGTGGCGGAGTTGAAGCAACTGCACGCAGAACTCCACGTCGGACAACGATCCCCGACCCAGCTTCAGGTGGAATTGGGGGTCTTCGCCGGGGCCGATCCGCTCCCGCTCGACGCGAGCCTTCATGCGGCGAATGGCCCGGATCTCCTCCTCACCGAGGTTGTCTCCGCTCGTGCCCGCTCCGCCGCCGCCTCCACCCCAGAGGTAGGCATCGATCAGGTCCATGAAGCGCCGCCCCAGGTCTGCGTCGCCCGCCACGACCCGGGCTCGGACCAGGGCCTGGCGTTCCCAGGTCTGTGCCCACCGCCCGTAATAGGAGCGGTAGCCCTCAAGACTCCGGGCCAAGGGCCCATCCTTTCCCTCAGGCCGCAAGCCGAGGTCCACCGCATAGAGCGCGACCGCCGGCACCGAGCCACCCAGCAGACGAACCACGGCTTCGACCATCTTGTCGGCTCGGGCCGCTGCGGCGGGATTGGACCCGCCGTGAACGAACATCAAATCCAGGTCACTGGCATATGAGAGCTCGCCCCCCCCGAAGCGACCCATTGCCACCACGGCCAGGGCCGGATCGCCCCTCACCGAATCCACCGCCGCAGCCAGACAGGCTTCGGCCAGGTCGGTCAACTGTCGGCCGGCGGTCATCACCGAATCGTCGGGGGTCAGACCCAGAATGTCGCGCGCAGCGATCATCAACTCCTCCCGGCGCTTGAAATTGAACAGGCCGCGGTGGCGGTCATCAGGCGAATCCCGCCAGCTCAGGATTGTCGCCGCGGCCGTCCTCAGCTCGTCGCCGCTGCGAGCCGCCAGGGTCCGGTCGTGGCCGAGCGACGGGATCAGGTCAGGGTGGTGTTCGATGATCTCGCCCGCCCGTCGGCTGGTGCCCAGCAGATGGCACAGACGCCGAGCGGCTTCGGGGGACTCCCTGAAGGCGATGGCCAATTCGGTGGCCTGCTGGGAGCGCGAAGTGAGCACCCGCAGGCCCAGCAGGCCGAGGTCGGGGTCGGGGGATTCGCTCAGCCATCCCAACAACAACGGGAGCATCTGCTGCATCAGCCGGGAACGCCGAGTCAGCCCCCGGGTTAGTTCGTTGAGGGCCTGGCGAGTTCGAGTGGCGTTGGTGAAGCCGAAGGCGACCAGCCGCTCGGCCACCGCTTCGGCCGGCATGGCGTGCTCGGCACCCGCTGCGGTAAGGGCGTCGAGCAAAGGGCGAAAGAAGAGGTGTTCGTGGATGGCCCTCACCAAACCCTGCTGGCGGCTCAGGTAAGCACTCAACAAGGCACCGGCGCCGGCCGAAGGAGAGGGTCGATAGCCCATCACCCGGGCCAGGCGCTCCTGGGCGGCGGGGTCGGCGGGCAAGGTATGAACCTGCTGTTCGCGGACCAGCTGGAGGCGGTGCTCGACCGTGCGCAAAAGACGGTAGGAGTGGTCCAGCGATCGCGAGTCGGCCTCGTCGATGTAGCCCGCGGAGGCCAGTTCATCCAGGGCGTCGAGGGTGGTAGGCGACCGTAGGGCGGGATCGCTGCCCCCGTGGACCAACTGCAACAACTGCACCGAGAACTCTATGTCGCGAATGCCGCCCCGGCCCCGCTTCACCTCCCGATCGCTCAGTCCCTTGCGGGCCAACTCGGCTTCCGACCGGGCCTTCATGGCTCGTACCGAGCGCAGATCCTCGGAGGTGAAGTTACGGGTCCAGAGGCGGCGGGCCGCCGCTTCGGCGAAGTCCCGACCCAGCGCCTCGTCGCCCCCGACCGGTCTGGCCTTGATCAGGGCCTGGAACTCCCAGGTCTGAGCCCACCGCTCCCAATAGGCCTCGAAGGACTCCAGACTGCGGACCAGGGGCCCGTCGCGGCCCTCGGGGCGCAGATCCACGTCCACGTGGAAGCACTCTCGGACGACGCGCAGGAAAGACCGGGCCCGTGGGGCGTCCGACGTCGTCGAACCGCCGGCCCCCACCAGCATCACGTCGATGTCGCTCGAATAGTTCAGCTCCGAACCGCCGAGCTTTCCCATCCCGATTACGGCCAATCCCTCGACGCCCACCATTTCGGACGCCGCAGCCACCACCCCTTCTGCCAGCCGAGCCAGGGCCCGGCCCACGGCCGGCAACTCGTCGCGGCCGGTGAGATCGCGCGCTGCGATTCTCAGCAGCTCCAGGCGTTTCCATCGAGGCAGTTCTTCTTCGAGGGGAGGCCGGCGATCCAGATCGAGCAACACGTGGCGGGCCTTGGAGTCCGCAACGCACAGATCACCCAAGGAACGGCTCGCCCCTGCCACCGCCACCAGCGCGTCGCGTACCGATCGGTCTTCACCCAGCCGGGCCACGAATGACGGGTCCACATCGGCCAGCCGCTCGACCACCGTCCTCACGGTGTCGGGCGACGCTGAATGGGCGAGGGCGGCCACCAGTGGCGGGGCGAGATCAGGCATCGTCTAACACTGCCCCATTGGCACTCGCACCGGCATGGCTTGGACGCGCTGACAAGGGGCGACCTCTACTGTGGACGGGTGCCCACCCTGCGAGTGGCCGCCTGCCAACTGAACATGGTGGTCGGCGCAATCGACGCCAACGTCGCATCCATCCTCGACGCTCTGGCTGTTGCCGAAGGCGCCGGGTGCTCGCTGGCAGTTTTTCCCGAACTGGCCATTACCGGATATCCGCCCGAGGACCTGTTGTTGCGATCGGGCTTCGTGGCCGACAACCTCGACGCTGTCAGGGAGGTCGCCGCCGCCACCAGGACCACGAACTGCGCCGCCGTCGTGGGATTCGTCGACGCAGGCCCCCGTTTGTTCAACGCCGCCGCAGTGTGCGCCTCCGGAGAGATCCGAGGGATCTATCACAAGCGCCTCCTGCCCAACTATGGGGTCTTTGACGAGATGAGGTACTTCGTTGCCGGCGACGAAACCCCCAGCCTCTACATCGTCGGCGGGGTTCGCATTGGTGTAGTCGTCTGTGAGGACGCCTGGTCGCCCACCGGCCCCCTGCGCGACGCCGCCGCCGGGGGGGCCGAGGTGGTGGTCAGCCTCAACGCCTCCCCGTTTTTCGCCGGACGCCTCGGCCATCGCGAGCGGATGCTGGCGACGCGAGCGGCCGACGCCGCCTGTGGGTTGGTCTATGTGAACCTGGTCGGAGGCCAGGACGAACTGGTTTTCGACGGCGCTTCCATGGTGGTCGACGCCGATGGCCGTATCATCGCCCGGGCCTCACAGTTTCGAGAAGAGGTGATGGTGGCCGAGATCGAGATCGGCCCTCAGTGGCGGCGACGCCTGAGCTCCGGTGCGACGACTTCGGGTGCGCGACCCGCGCTCGGGGAAGTGCCCATCAGCCCCGAAGCCTCACGGCGACGACCGGTCACCAACCCGGTGGTCCGGCACCTGTCGAGCGAAGACGAGGTGTACGACGCCCTGGTGTTGGCCACCCACGACTATCTGACCAAGAACGGGTTTTCTGATGCGGTCGTCGGCCTCTCCGGGGGCGTCGACTCGTCATTGGTGGCCACCATCGCCGCCGACGCGCTTGGCTCCGACCATGTCCACGGGGTGGCAATGCCATCGCGCTATTCCAGCGATGCCTCGCTCGTCGACGCCGAGACGCTTGCCCTCGCCTTGGGTATCGACTTTCGGATTCTGCCCATCGAAGGGATTCATTTGGCCCTCACCGAAACCCTCGCCTCAGCCTTCAACGGGCTGAGTCAGGACTTGACCGAGGAGAATCTCCAGGCCCGGATCCGAGGCACTCTGCTCATGGCCCTGTCCAACAAATTCGGGTGGATGGTGCTGGCCACCGGCAACAAGAGCGAGATGGCCGTGGGTTTCTCCACCCTCTACGGGGACCTGGCCGGCGGATTCGCTCCCATCAAGGACGTCCCCAAGACCCTCGTCTACACCTTGTGTCACAGCCGTAATGCCCGAATCGTCGCCGGCGGGCCGGTCATCTCCCCCTCGGTGTTGACCAAAGCCCCCTCCGCCGAACTCCGCCCCAACCAGCGCGACGACCAGTCGTTGCCCCCGTACGACGTGCTCGACGCCATCCTGGAGGCCTACATCGACCGCGATGCCAGCATCGAGGACATGGTCGACAAGGGCCACGACCCCGACCTGGTCCGCCGGGTGGCGACAATGGTCAACCGCTCCGAACACAAGCGGCGCCAGGCGCCGCCGGGGGTACGGGTCTCGGCGAAAGCCTTCGGCAAGGACCGCCGCCTCCCCCTCACCAACGGCTACCCGGGTTAAGGGACATTTCGGTTAGATGGCCTTGACCGCCCTTGTACAATGATTTCCACAGTCGCGTCCGTCACCATGGCGCTCACACAAGTCATTCAAAATTGCAGTCTCATCCAACATTGCAGGCGGGGTCGAAGTAGACCGCTGGGGCCGTTTCGGAAGTGCAAAGGCCCTAACGGGCAAACAAGCCTTCGGGCATCAAGCCTTTTCGGGCAAACAAGCCTTTAGGGCGAACAAGCCTTTAGGGCGAACAAGCCTTTAGGGCGAACAAGGAGAGATCGTGGCTAAGGAGAGACTCGAGCGGGACGAAGAAGATCTAGTCCGGCTATACCTCACCGATATCGGGCAGTACCCGTTGTTGACCAAAGACGACGAGGTTCGCCTGGCCAAGGCCATCGAGGCTGGTAATGAGGCGCGAGGGGCCATGGAAGCGGCGGGTGCCCTAACGCCCACCCGGCGGCGGGAATTGCGGCGCACCGCCCAGGAGGGCATGAACGCCCAGCGCACCTTCGTGCAGTCCAACCTCCGCCTGGTGGTGTCGATCGCCAAGAAGTACCAGGCTTCGGGTCTGCCCCTTTTGGATCTCATCCAAGAGGGCAACCTCGGTCTCATGCACGCCGTCGAGAAGTTCGACTGGCGTAAGGGCTTCAAGTTTTCCACCTACGCCACCTGGTGGATCCGCCAGGCAATTACCCGGGGCATCGCCAACACCGGTCGGACCATTCGCCTGCCCGTACACGCGGGCGACACCCTGGCCCGTCTGCAGAAGGCCCGGTCCCGGCTGGAACTGAAGCTGGGTCGTCCTGCCACGCTGTCGGAACTGTCGGCCGAAGTGGAGATGACCGAGGAGAAGGTCACCGAAGCCCTGCGCTTCGCCGCCGAGCCCCTTTCCCTATCCGAACCTCTGCGCGAGGACGGCGACGCCGAGCTGGGCGATGTGGTAGAGGACCGCTCGGCCGAATCGCCCTTCGAAGTAGCCGCCACGGCCCTGCTCCCCGACGAGATCTCCAAGTTGCTGGGCCCTCTCGACGAACGCGAGCGCGAGATTCTTCGGCTGCGATTCGGCCTCGACCGCGGCGAGCCTCGCACCCTGGAAGAGGTAGGAGAGCATTTCAACCTCACGCGCGAACGGATCCGCCAGATCGAAGCCCGTGCCATGTCAAAGCTTCGCCACCCTTCAAGCGACACCGGCGCCCGGGACCTGCTGGCCGTCTAGCGTCGGCCGTGGAGGTGTCCGCTGGCCTGGTGGCAGCCCCCGCCTTCAAAGCGGGTGAAACGGGTGATCCCCGTTTGGCGGGTTCGATTCCCGTCCACCTCCGCCAATAGAGGTTGCCGACGATGAGGCGTGGTAGCCGTCGTGTCCGACGGAGATCTAGGGTGGAGGCATGAAGAAGCTGCTAGTACTGCTCATCCTGCTCGCACTTGGCGCTGTGGCGGCCAAGAAGGTGCGTGCCTAGGCCACTGGTTCTGTAGTCATTTAACCCAATCCAAGGGCGCTCTTGTGGGGCGCCCTTGGATTGGTGTACGGTTCAGTTTCTCTTCCCCCAGAGACCGGATTTGTCGCGTTCCGAGGGAGAGATATGTTTGTCGCCTGCTGGTCCTCCAAAGGGGGAAGCGGCACCACCGTCGTAGCCTCCGGCTTGGCCTTGCTCCTGGCCCGTTCCGGACCGACCCTTCTGGCCGATCTCGCGGGCGACGTTCCCGCCGTTCTCGGACTCCCGGCCGCATCCGGACCCGGCATCGCACAATGGTTGGCGGCCGAAGCCGATGTCGGCCCCCAGCGGCTGGCGAAGCTGGAAGTCCCTGTAGCCGACAATCTGTCACTACTCACCCGAGGCAGCGCTTCTGCCTTCGAGGTCGCCGCCGCCGGAGTGCCTCGGGTAGACGCTGGGCGAACCGCCACCCTGGCCGAAAGTCTGCGACAAGAGGCCGGCCAGCGTTCGGCGGCGGACGCGGCGGATCCTGGCCGGCAGGTCGTGGTCGACTGCGGACTACTCGATCGCCCGGAGATGATCGCGGTCGCCTCAGCGGCCGATGTCGGCCTCCTTGTCCTGCGTCCATGCTTTGTGGCTCTCAGTCGGGCCCTTCAACTGCCGATCCGGCCGACGGGCGTGATCTTGGTGCGCGAACCCGAGCGGGCCTTGACCCAGCGCGACGTGGAAGACGTGCTCGGCGTACCGGTCCGGGCCCGGTTGGACATCGACCCGTCAGTGTCACGGGCGGTGGATGCCGGAATCCTTGCTCGCCGAATGCCGCGGGCCCTGGAGCGGGGCTTGCGCGGCGCGGCGTGATGAACCAGCTCAGCCCCCCGTCTGAGCGGATCCGGCAGCGCCTCTTGGCCGGCGATCCCGGCCTGCCTCTCGATTTGCTCATCAACCGTCTCGTCGCCGAGGAAGAACCCCTGCTCAGCGACCGGGCTCGGGAGTCCATGGCGCGAACGGTGCTGGCCGATGTCACCGGAATGGGTCCCTTGGAGCCGTTGCTGGGCGACCCCGACGTGACCGAGGTAATGGTGAACGGTCCCGGGTCAGTGTGGGTGGAGCGAGCCGGGCGCTTGGAGCGAGTCGACCTGGATCTCGACACCGAAGCCATCGAGCATCTGATCGAACGGGTCGTGGCGCCTCTGGGCCTACGGATCGACCGATCCTGTCCGCTAGTGGACGCCCGCCTACCCGATGGGTCACGGGTCAACGCCATCGTGGCCCCGCTCGCTATCGACGGACCCTGTCTGACCATCCGCCGCTTCGGGGCCAAAGCCATTCCCCTCAGCGCGTTCGGACCTTCCGAAGTGGTCGATTTCATGATCGCAGCCGTGGTGGCCCGGGCGAACATCATCGTCTCGGGGGCCACCGGCGCCGGCAAGACGTCGCTGCTTAATGCGTTGGCCGCCCACATCGAACCCAACGAGAGGGTCATAACAGTGGAAGATGCAGCCGAGTTGCGTCTGCCCGGCGAGCACGTCGTGCGCCTCGAGACCCGTCCGGCCAACGCCGAGGGCGCCGGCGGCACCTCGGTGCGCGAGCTGGTGCGCAACGCCCTACGAATGAGGCCCGATCGCATCGTGGTCGGGGAGGTGCGGGGGGCCGAAGCCCTGGACATGTTGACAGCCATGAACACCGGCCATGAGGGCTCATTGTCCACCTGCCACGCCAACAGCCCAGAAGACGCCCTGCGGCGAATCGAGACGATGGTCTTGATGGATGCCATCGGTCTTCCGCTGGCCGCCGTCCGCTCCCAGCTGCATGCAGCGGTGGACCTCATCGTTCAGGTGGCTCGGGGCCACGGCGGCCGGCGGCGAATCGTCGCCGTCGCCGAAGTCAACGACACAGTCGGGGGGCTGTACCCCCCGACGACCCCCCAAAGTCACAACACGGGTTCACGCACTCGGCCTATCGCCACCGAGCACGGCTTGACTAATCCGCCCAGTCGGCCCCGCCTCGTCACCGCCGACTCATGGCGGGCCCCCTTGGATCCAGCGGCGGGGAGGCGGCCCGAGTGATAGCGATCGCCGTGGCTCTTGGCGTGGTGCTCGCCATAGTCACCATCCGCATGGCAGCGACCCTGGGTCGGCGTCGTCGGGTGCGGTGTCGGCTGGCTGAAGGACCGGACCGAGCGACAGGGCCGCTTTGGGTCGCAGCGGTCCATGCCCGAGTTGGCCGAGTCTGGCCTCACGCGGCCCTCGACGTCGATCCCTCTTGGCTGCAACTGGCTCTTGAGCGTGCCGACCTTGGGGCCAAGGCCGGTGGGGTGCTCACGATTTGGATTGTCGGGACCTTGGTCACCGCGTCGGTGGGCCTGGTGGCGGTAGGTCGGATGTTCGCCCTAGCGGCAGGCCTCATTGCGGTGGCGGTGCCGGCCGTGGTGCTTCATGGGGCCCGAGGTCGCTCTCAGGCTCGCCTGGTGGCGGAGTTGCCCTCGGTCGTGGAAGCGATCGCCCGAAGTCTGCGCTCTGGCGCTTCGATCAATCAGGCTGTCGTGGAGGCAGCGGGCGAAGCGGGCGCCGGCCGGGGTGGCCTGCTCTCCCGGGAACTTGCCCAGGTCCGATCCGATTTGGGCCGCCAGCAGTCGTTGCGATCGGCGGTCGAGCATTTCGCGGCTCGATGCGCGGCCCCCGGCGTGGACCTGGTGGCCGCCGCCATTTGCCTCGGCCAGTCCTCCGGAGGGTCCCAAGCCCGGGCATTGGACGGCCTGGCGTGCACTTTGCGCGACCGCGTGGCCCTGGGCGCCGAAGTCCGAGCTCTATCGTCCCAGGCCCGGATGTCTGCTCTGGTTATCGGCTTGGCTCCCGTCGGTTTCGCTATGTTCTCGGCCTCAGCCGACAAGGCCACCGGGCAGTTCCTGTTCAACTCCGGGGTAGGGAGGACGTTGCTGGCTGCTGGGCTGCTCCTCGATCTCGCGGGGTGGTGCTGGATGCAACGCCTTTGCCGGCTGGCCTCATGACCGAGTCGACGTTGTCGGCGGTCATCGGGGCGGGATGGATGGCCGTCGCTGGATGGGCTTGCATTGGCCTCGGCCGTTCACCGGGTCGACGGAGGGTTGAGGACCTGCCCCGTTGGACGCCACCAACGATCAAGTCGGCCGTTCGCGACCGTGACCGAGTGTCAGTGACTCAGAGGCTGGGGACCGCCGTCTTGGACAGGGTTCGTTATCCCGGCAGTCCCTTGGTGGCACGGCGGACGGGGACTGCCGGACTCGCATTCGCAACGCTGATGGTCCTCGTCTTGGTGGCGGGGATGAGTCCCCTTGTGGCGGTGGCCGGTGGGGCCATGGGTTGGGCTTGGCCGGCAATGGCCGCTCGCCGGCTTCGAACCCGACAGCGAAGTGCCATCGCCGCCGAGATCCCCGAAGTGGTCGACCTGCTCAATCTGGTGGTGGGCGGAGGCATGACGGTTTGTCTCGCCGTTGCGGCGGTGGGCGATCGCGGGCGGGGCCGGTTGGCCGCCGAGTTGGCCCGGGCTGCGGACCAGGCCCAGAGGGGTCGGCGCCTCGCCGATGCCCTTGAAGAGCTCAGAGAGCGCTTGGGCGACGAAGTCCGCCCGCTCGTCGCTGTCCTGGTGGCCTCGGAGCGCTACGGAGCGCCGCTCGGCGCCGCCCTTGAACGGCTGGCGACCGACGCCCGCCTCCAGTGTCGCCGCCGGGCCGAAGAAGCCGCCCGCAAGATCCCGATCAAGCTGCTGTTCCCCTTGGTGAGCTGCACGCTCCCCGCCTTTGCGCTCCTGACGGTGGCACCTCTCATCGTCAATGCCGTCAGGTCGCTGCGCCTCTAGCTCCGTCCAATTGAGCGTCTGCCTAGGCGTCGGTAGCGCGATGTCGCCTCGGCAGGCCAGTTTGAGAAGAGAGGATTTCCATGACCATCTTGTCAACCAACGCCGCCTCGCCGGAAGGCGCCAATCCGCTATCCGGGGGCACTTCGCCTTCGGCGGCAGCCGTCACCCCGATCGTTCGGGGCCGCCGACGCAACCAGTCCGGTCAGGCCACGGCCGAATACGCCCTCGTCCTGTTGGGCGCCGCCGCCGTTGCCCTCTTGATCGTGGCGTGGGCCACCAAGACAAACCTTGTCAATGAGCTTTTCGACTCCGTCATGAACTCGGTTCTGGGCAAGGCCGCCGGCAAGTGAGGCGGGGGAATCAAGACGAGGGCCAGGCGGCGGTGGAACTGGCCCTCGTCCTCCCCCTCGTGATGACCCTGCTCCTAGGCCTAGTGCAAGTGGCCTTGGTCGTTCGCGATCAGCTCCTGGTTGCTCACGCTGCCCGGGAGGCGGCCCGAGCAGCTGCTGTGGATTCGACTCCCGAGGCCGCTGGCGAGGCCGCTATGGCCAGCGCCCCGCTAATTCAGAACCGTCTAGCGGTAACCGCTGATGGCTCCGGGGCCACCGAGGGTCGAGTGCGGGTGACGGTGCGTTACTTGTCTCCGACCGTGGTGCCCCTCGTCGGATCCATGGTCGGTGATGTGTCACTGTCCAGTTCGGTCACCATGAGGGTGGAACACCCCAGTCCCGGCGCTGACCGCAGCGTCACCGGGCGTCCTAGAGTGGCGAAATCACAATCGTGACCCAGCGCGGTCTTTGGTGGGCTGGAAAGAGTGATTGTCACTCTGCGTGATGGCATAGTCCGTATTTGCGAGAAACTTGTCGACAATGGCTGGAAGTCGGCGCGCAAATCTGGTACCTAAATGCTGCAGGCACTCACCCCGGCAATCGGGCGCGAGGCGAACGCGTCGCTCGGCCGTACATGCGAGAGGAAAACATACATGCGATTCGTCCAACGACTCGGGTCTGGCTTCGTGGCCGTACTCGTCGTAAGCACGCTCCTGGCGGCCCCGGCTCAGGCCCAAGCCAAGACGGAAGTCGAAACCGTCACCAGCCCGGAGAGCTATGCGGCTACCGCACTAGCGCGTGCTCTCGAGCTGAGCGTCTTGAATCTGAACCTCACCGTCGGCGCCTCGGGGATCTCGATCAACTCGACGCCCTCGGCCGAGGCAACGGGCGCCGGCGTGGCGCTGCTGCCTAATACCGTCAGCGCAGCCAAAGTCGCCGCCGCCGGCCAGTCCCAGACCCCCCCGAAGGCCTGCGGCCTCAATCTTCCGTTGTCGATCATCAACGTGGAGTTGGCCTGCGGCGAGACCAGCGCCATCACCAATGCTGAGGGCCCCCAGGCTTTCGGACGCGGCACGGTGGCGGCCATCGACATCGGTGGCGGGCAACTTCTCCAGCTACTGGCTCCGGTCATCGAGTTGCTCCGGCCGGTGCTCGGAACGGTCCTGGCCGTCGTCCAGCCCGTGCTCGGCGGCCTGCAGCTTCCTCTCGTCGGCCAACTGGCCGGTCTGGACCCGACGACCGACCCGGTTTCCGCCCTAGTCGAAAAGCTTACGAAGGCCACTTCGCTGGTATCGATAAAGCTCGGCAACTCCACAGCTGAAGGCAAGACCACAGCGGGAGTCGTGTCGTCGCAAGGTAACGCTCAGGGGGCGCAGATCGACGTGCTTCCCGGCTTGGCGCTGGGTGGCAGCCCGCTGCTGTCGATCGTGGTCGGCTCGGCCAAGGCTTCAGCCACTTACGATCGCACCGGCGGTAAGGCCGACGCCACCTTCGAAGGCGCCATCGTCGTCGTCAAGGTAGGTCTCCCGATCCTCGGTGGCAACCTGCTCGAAATCCCCGTGAAGCTGGGCCAGCCCATCCGCCTGCTGGAGGGAACCCCCCTCGAATCGGAGATCTCATTGGGGGCCGGTACCACCAAGCGGGAGTCTGATGGCGCGGTCTCGGCGGTCGCCGATGGCGTCAAGATCCACCTCCTCAAGGGCATCAGTGGGGGCGTCAAGCTCGAGCTCGCCCACGCTGAGGCTGCTGTCGGGGGTCGGACCAGGGTCGTCGTCCGCCAGGCCGTCGTCGAGCCTCTGCCCCAGTTGGCTAAGACTGGCGGAGAGCCCTGGCTCCCAATGGCGGGGGCTGCCCTTCTGATGGCCGCCTTCGTCAGCCGCCGCCTTCTGGTGGCTCGCGTGGGCGGAAACAACCAGCCGGCCGACAGCTGATTTTCGGTCCGGCGGACCGAAGATTCTCCTACCCCGACTGAAATCGAGAGAAAAAATATGAGCGCCAAGAGCCCACTGGTCAATGCTTTGCGCACCCGACCATGGGCTCGGCGCTCGTTGTCCGTCTTTTCTGTCCTGTTGCTCTTGGGCGGCCTCGGGTTGGTGGGGTATCCCTTCGCCACCAACGTGTACCAGGGCCAGGTTCAAAGCCGGCTCGGCCAACAGATCGCCAGTCCCGAGCTGAAGCAGGCGTACCGGGAGCGAAAAGTACAAACCGGCGACAGCCTCACCCGGATCCGCATCCCCCGCCTCGATGTGGACGCCGTGGTGGTCGAAGGAACCACGCCGAGTGCCTTGCGTGCCGGCGCCGGCCACTACCCGCAGACAGCGCTGCCCTGCGATGTCGGCAATGTGGCCATTGCCGGTCACCGGACCACGTACGGCCGGCCGTTCGCCAACTTGGACAAGTTGCGCAAAGGCGACACCATCGAACTCAGCACGCCGGTCGGTTCGTGCATCTATCAGTTGAGCAAGGATCCCTTCGTCACGACGCCCACCGACCTGTCGGTTCTTGAGCCGACAACCACCAAGACCGTCACTCTCACCACGTGCCACCCCAGGGGTTCTGCGGCTCAGCGCCTGATTGTGCAAGGAAGCTGGGTCAAGGACCTGTCTCAGGCGTGACCGGCCCCAGGCACCGAATCCTCGGTCGCGCCCTGTTTCTCGCTCAGAGGGCCGCTCAGGCCCTAGTCGCCGGCCTGGGGGCCGCCGCGATGTTGTTCGGCCCCGCCATTCCGGCCAGAGCGGCCGAGAACGGTCTGGTGGTGGAGATGAGCGGTCCCGCCGCCAACTTAGTCAGTGGCAACCCGACGGTGCGCGGCACCGTGCGGGCGTCTTCGGGCGGGCTCAACCTCACCACCCCCCAGGTGGACTCCATAGCTATGGAAGTGGTGACGGTGCCGGGGGACGTCGTGGTGGCATCGACGAGACAGACCCCCGGCCGACAGGTGCCCGTGGACTTCACCTGGACGCCGGTCATTCCCGTCAATGGGAATTTCAAGGTCCGGGCACTCGCCAGCGGCAAAGCCACCCTCGGGCTGGCAGCCGTCAGCGGAGATGCGACTCGCAACTTTTCACTGTCCGTGCCGCCCAAACCGCCACAGCAGGTAACGGCAAGCGTCAACGGCGACGGGACCGTGGTCATCTCCTGGGCTCGCAACACCGAGGCTGACATCCTCGGCTACAAGATCTTCCGGAGCGACCCCGGATCCGACGCACTGTTTCAGATCGGCGCCCCCGAAGGGTTCGCCCACACCGCCTGCAAGGCGCGCTGTGAGCTGACCGACCCCAGCGTGGCGGCCATCGGTGGCCAGTACACCTACAAGGTCCTGGCCTTTCGGGTGGGGCCCACGGCGCCACTGGCCTCGGCGGCCTCCACGCCCGCGTCCGCCACGGTGCCACTGCCCACCACTACGACGGGCCCGACCGAACCGGGTGCCCCGGCCGGAGGTCCCGGGACCACCGCCGGTGCCCCCAAGCCGGCCGTGGGCAGCGCCCGCGGTCCGGCCATTTCAAGCTTCCTGGCCAACCAGCCTCCGCCCAAGCCACCACCCCCGCCCAGGATCTTGGAACCGCCGGACACCGGATTTGCCCGTGACCTTCCTTTCGGGGCGCTACCCGAAAGTGAATTGGAGGACCCGGGCCCGGCCGAGGCCGTTCCCCCGCTCGACACATTGCCGGTTGGCAGTGATCTGGACGAGGTAAGTCAAGGCAGCCCGCTGGTTCCCGTGGCGGCCGGCCTCTTGCTCTTGATGGTGGCGGCCCACATGCGCGTCTTCATCAATCGCACCCGCCCCGGATCGGACAAACCGCCCCCTATCGAGTTACGTCAATCGAGCCCGCTCGTGGCGGCGAACGGGGCAGGTCCTTCCATGCGGCAACCGACGGTGAGGGTGGTGGCCCCGGATTCGATGCCGTTCGTTTTCGCCAGGGCGCCGTCACGCGAAAGGCCGCCCTCTGCCGCCGGCCGGGACCTCTATGGCGACGACGATGTCGACGCCGAAGCCCTGGCGATAGACCAGGCGGTCAATCGGGGGCGGAGGCGGTCATCGGACGAAGCGACCCGGCGCCAGACCCGCGATGACCGGATTCGATTCGATGAACGCGCTCGATTCGATGAAAACGGTCAGTTCGATGAGATCGAGGTCGCGCTCCTCAGCCCCAGCCCCCGCCAGCCGGAGCCCGTATCGGTAGGAGCGTCGCGCCGTAACGCCTGGCCGGAAGAGGCCTTGTGGGACGTCGTCACCCCTGAACGTTGAATTACCGGCGGCGAGGCAGCACTAGGGGGCGAAACCGCCGGTAGCCTGTCGGCCAGCAAGCGCTCGCTACGCAACAATGGTCGGAGGTCGTATGGACTTGGTGCTCGACGTAAACCAGCACGGCGCTCATTGCGTCCTGGGTGTCCGGGGCGAGATAGATGTTTCCACCGCTCCCCGCTTTCGAGAATGCCTGATCGGGCTGGTCAATGACGGCCATCGCCAGGTCGTCGCCGACCTGAGCGAAGTGGATTTCCTGGATTCGGTTGGCCTGGGGGTGTTGGTGGGGGGCCTCAAGCGCCTCCGCAGCCACGAAGGAAACCTTTCCCTAGTCTGCACCCAAGGTCGGATACTGAAAGTCTTCGAGATCACCGGCCTGGATACCGTTTTCACCGTTCACGCTTCGGTAGCCGAAGCGGTCGCCGAGACCTGAGGCGGCGGATCGTGGCCGGCGACGTCGTGGCGCTCGAGATACCCGCTGAGGCGGAGTTCGTGGCCTTGGTCCGCCTGGTGGTGGCAGCTATGGCCCGATCCGACGGTGGCCTCAGCGCCGAACAGATCGCCGATTTGGAACTGGCGGTATCCGAGGCGTGCACCAACGCCATCGAGGCCCACGATGCGCTTAGTTCCAGCGAGCGCGTGGTGGTTCGCTGTCGACGTGACCTGACCGGAATCGAGGTGTGCGTCGAGGATCGAGGTGGCGGTTTCGACCCTTCGTCGCTGCCCAACCACCCCCCGGTCACCGACCCAACCCGGCTCAAGTTCGAGCGCGGCTTGGGAATCCCTCTCATTCGCGCCCTCGTGGACGAGGTGGAGTTCAAGGCAGCCGATCAGGGCACCGCCGTGCGCCTGGTGGTTCGGAATAACGATTAGTCGAAAACTAGGGACATCACCGATGACAGATAATTACGACGCTAAGGACTTCTGACCATGGCTTTGCGTAAACTGCTGTCGCGCCTTAGCACCCCTGTGTACGAACTCGACCGGGAAACACTTCGGACCTACTGCTCCGGATTGGCGGGGGTGACTCCCATCGCCAGCGCAGTCCCTCGCCAGGAGCTTCGGGTTGTAGGCGAGATTTCAGCCTTGCGAATCGTGCCCCGCGCCGATTGCCCCTGGCTCGAAGCTGTCATTACCGATGGCAGCGGTAGCCTTGCGGTCGCCTGGACGGGGAGGCGTACCATCGGGGGGATTGCTCCGGGGCGGCGCCTGGTCATCTCCGGCCGGGGTTTGCCCCGAGGCCCAAAGGGCCGTCTTTTCGTCCTGAATCCCCGGTACGAACTTCTGTAGACAGTGCCGCGTTGTGGTGGCTATGTGCCATCGGGCGTCGTCGGCGCCGCCCCGACCAGCAGTGCCTTCAGTTGGTCCTCGGCATCTGCGGTGACCAAAGCCAACACCTCGTCACCGGCCTTAATGACGCTGCCGCCCCGGGGAACGATGACGTGGCGGTCCCTAACCACCGCAACGATGGTGGCGTCGCGGGGGACGTTCAGCTCACTGATGGCGCGGTCGACCGCCGGGGAATCGGCGGCCAACGTCACCTCCACCAAGCGGGCATCGGCGAACTGAAGCAGGCGCACCAGCGAGCCCACCGAAACAGCTTCCTCCACCAAGGCGGTGAGCATGTGAGGGGTGGAAACCGAAACGTCCACTCCCCAGCTTTCGTTGAACAGCCACTCGTTGTGGGGGTGATTGACCCGGGCAACTACTCGCGGCACCGCGAATTCCTGTTTGGCCAACAGCGAAACCACCAGGTTGTCCTCGTCGTCACCGGTGGCCGCAACTACCACATCCACCTCGGCGAGCCCGGCCGAGTGCATGGAGGAAACCTCGCAGGCGTCCGCATTGATCCAGCGGACGTCCAAGGTCGGCTTCAAACGGGCGACGAGATCCGGATCCTGTTCGATCAGCAGAACATCATGACCAGCGGCTTTGAGGTCGGCGGCGATATGGATCCCGACGTTGCCCGCACCGGCAATGGCGACCTTCACAGCGCGTGGCCTGCCTTGGCCAAGCGCAACTCCAGAGCTTCCTGGCCCTGCGCGCTGACCGCTATGTGCACGATGTCTCCCTCTTGGCCGATCACATCGGGACTGCACAGCCGGGCCTCGCCGCCCCGGGTCAGCGCTACCAAGCGGCAGTCAGTCGCGTTGTCGAGTTCGCCCAACCGCCGCCCGGCCCAGGATAAGGGCAACGCTCTTTCGATCAGGCTGATCTGGCCCGTGGCATCGGACCATTCCGCGGTGGACACGTCGGGTAGCATGCGCCTCAGCACCTGGTCGGTGGTCCACGCAACCGTAGCAACGGTGGCGATTCCGAGGCGCTGGTAGATGAGCGCCCGACGCGGATCGTAGATGCGAGCGACGACCCTAGGGATCTCATAGGTCTCTCGAGCGATGCGGGCGGTCAAGACGTTGGTGTTGTCGCCGTTGGTCACGGCCGCCACTGCTTTGGCCCTGGTAATCCCCGCCTCCTCCAACCGGTCGCGGTCAAAACCGAAACCGACGATGGCTTCGCCGGCGAAGTTGTCGGCCAGACTGCGAAAGGCGTTGCGGTTCTTGTCGATGATGCCAACGGTATGGCCGTCGGCTTCGAGTGCGGCGGCCAATTCAGAACCCACTCGACCGCAACCCACCACGACAACGTGCACGGCCGACATCCAACACGCCAGGGACCACCAACACAACTTTCTCCGGAGAAGATTCAGATTTCTTGACCCGCTCCGGATAGATTTCCGGACCGTGAAACCGGGGTTGAAGGTGGCCGAAAGCACGAACTCCCCGGCGACGCGCTCGGAACGCGAAATGCTCAAAGCCATCTATCGGATCTCCTGCGACGGCGCCGAGGCCCACACCGGAGTGTTGGCCGAGCGCCTGGGAATCGCCCCGGCCACGGCTACGGCCACCGTGAAGCGCATGGCCGAACGCCAGCTGCTCGACCACACGCCTTATCGGGCTGTGGAACTCACAGCCGTGGGTCGGCGAATGGCGGTGACGGCCATCCGGCGTCACCGCATCGTCGAACGTTTTCTGGCCGACATGTTGGGCTACGCCTGGAATCAGGCTGACCGGCTGGCGGGAACCTTCGAGCACGAATTGCCCCAGGAAGTCGAGGACCGCCTTTACGTGGCTCTCGACCGTCCGTCGTCGTGCCCCCACGGGTTCCCCATCCCGGCCCCCGAAGTTGGCGAGATCCCTGCGTTGCCCCCCCTGTACGAACTTGAACCAGGCGACGAGGCGGTGGTGGCGGTGCCCGGCTCCACCGATCCCGAAGTCGTTGCCTTTTTGGACACCCTGGGGCTGCGACCCGGCGTACGGGTGAAGATTCGAGAGAAGCACCCATTCGACGGACCCTTGGTCGTCCGCGTCGACGGTCACGATCGCACCTTGGGCGAAAAAATCGCCCATCAGATTTTCGTCAAGAAGGAGATACCCGCATGATCCACTCGTTGTTGGCGGCCGAGGGTGGCTACCAGACCTTCGAACTCGGCCCGACGGAAATGGCTCTGCTGGCCTTTTCGGCCCTGACCGCCCTCTTGGCTTTGGGAGTCGGTTTATCGCTCATGAAGGGGGTGCTGGCCGCCGACCAGGGAACACCCAAGATGATCGAAATAGCCAAGGCTATTCAAGAGGGCGCTATGGCCTACCTGCGGCGCCAGTTCCGCACCATTGCCGTAATCGTCATTCCGCTGACCGTGGTGGTGTTCGTTACGTCCACCGCCGTGCTGCGGCCGGACGGTACGACGGCGCTTTCATTCATCCAGTCCGGCATCTACCGAACGCTCGCCTTTTTGGCAGGTTGCGTTCTTTCCGGTCTCACCGGATTCATCGGAATGGCTCTGGCGGTTCGCGGCAACGTGCGCGCCGCAGCCGCGGCCCGCTCGGGCTCCCTGCCCGCCGCGCTGAAGGTTGCCTTTCGCACCGGAGGAGTGGCCGGCATGTTCACGGTCGGCCTGGGTCTGCTGGGGGCCACCGCCATCATCTTGATCTTCCAGAACACAAGCTCGGCCATCCTCGTCGGGTTCGGCTTCGGCGGATCGTTGTTGGCCCTGTTCCTACGAGTAGGCGGGGGCATCTTCACCAAGGCTGCCGACGTCGGCGCCGACCTGGTCGGCAAAGTGGAGGCGGGCATTCCCGAGGACGACCCGCGAAACCCGGCCACCATCGCCGACAATGTGGGCGACAATGTGGGCGACTGCGCCGGCATGGCGGCTGACCTGTTCGAGAGCTACGAAGTAACCCTGGTGGCCTCGATCATTCTCGGAGTGGCCGCCTTCGAGTCCATTGGCCTCAACCCCGCCCTGGGTCTCGTCTTTCCTGTAGTCGCCCGGGCCATCGGTGTGCTGGCCTCAATCGTCGGCGTCTACGCAGTGCGGGCCACGCCGAAGGATCGATCGGCCATGGCCCCCATCAACCGGGGCTTTTTAACTGCCGGTCTCCTGACAGTCATCGGCACTTTCCTGGTCGCCCAGTTCTACGTTGAGGACCTCCGGGTCTTCTGGGCCGTGGTAACCGGCCTGGTGCTGGCCCAAGTCGCCAGCCGACTTACTGAGTACTTCACCTCAACCGAGACCGCTCCCGTACGGGATATAGCGGTGGCCGCCCGCACCGGACCGGCCACCACAGTGCTCTCTGGAATCTCATCGGGCCTGGAGAGCTCGGTTTGGGCCATCGTGGCCATCGCCGGGGCACTTGGCGTGGCCATTGCTCTCGGAGGCGGCAACATCCAGTTTTCCTTCTATCTGGTGGCGCTCACCGGAATGGGCATGTTGGCGACCACCGGGGTGATCGTCGCCGAGGACACCTTCGGGCCGGTTGCCGACAATGCGGCTGGTATCGCCGAGATGTCGGGCGAATTCAGCGGGGAACCTGAACGGATCATGGTCAGCCTTGACGCCGTGGGCAATACCACCAAGGCCGTCACGAAGGGCTTCGCCATCGGATCGGCCGTGATCGCCTCGGTGGCTCTGTTTGCCAGCTTTATCGAAACCATCGGATCCGAACTGGGCATCGAGGCCAAGGGGTCGGCACTGTTCTCCGATCCCCTGACCCAGATCAACGTCGCCGATCCCAAGACTTTCATCGGACTGCTCATCGGCGGGTCGGTGGCCTTCTTGTTCTCGGCTCTGGCCATCAGAGCGGTCGGCCGTACCGCCGGAACCGTGGTCCAAGAGGTTCGCCGCCAGTTCGCGGACGGCCAGATCATGGCCGGTACCAAGCGGCCTGATTACGGCCCGGTGATCGATATCTGCACTGCTGCATCGCTCCGGGAACTGGCTACGCCCGCACTCCTGGCGGTTCTCACTCCGGTGATCATCGGCTTCGGCATCAACTACCTGGCTCTGGGGGCGTTTCTGGCGGCAGTGATCCTCACGGGCCAACTAATGGCCAACTTCTTGTCCAATGCCGGTGGTGCTTGGGACAACGCCAAGAAGTACATCGAGGACGGCCACGAAGGGGGCAAGGGATCGGAGGCCCACAAGGCGGCCGTGATCGGCGACACCGTGGGTGACCCCTTCAAGGACACGGCTGGACCAGCGCTGAATCCCCTCATCAAGGTCATGAACCTGGTCTCGTTACTGTTGTTACCGGCCATCATCAACCTGGCTGACAACCGCCCCGCCAGCCTGGCCATCGCCGGCTTGGCCACGGTGGTGCTGGCGGGCGCCATCGCGTTTTCGAAGCGGCAGACGACCGCTATGGACTCTGCCCCGGTCGGCTAGCTCACGGCTTGGAGGTCCCCGTAGTTCGTTGCGTCCTGAGCTTCCAGAGTTCACGGATCACGGGGATGAACGACACCGCTCCGATAACGAGCACGGTCGCGAGCAGATAGCGCTCGATGCCGGGCACCTTGGCGCCTAAGACGTAGCCAAGCATTGTGAGGCCGACGGCCCACAAAAAGCCGCCCACGACGTTGTATACGACGAAGGTGCGGTAGTCCATGCGGCCCACGCCGGCCACCACCGGGGTGAAGGTACGGACGACTGGGATGAATCGGGCCAACACGACCGTCTTGGGTCCGTGGGCATCGAAGAAAACTCGAGCCCGCTCGACGTTTGCCTGACTGAACAGTCGGGAATTGGGGCGACGGAACACCGCAGGGCCGACCCGACGGCCGAACAGGTAGCCCACCTGGTCGCCCGCCACCGCAGCGACGAAGCACCCGACCAATATCACCGGAAGGTTGAAAACTCCTTTCGACGCCAGCAGGCCAGCTGTGAAAAGCAGGGAATCGCCGGGAAGGAAGAAGCCGGCCAGAATGCCGGATTCGGCAAAAACGATGGCCAGCAGCAGGATCGTCCCGCCCGCCTCCAAGAGACTTTTCGGGTCCATTCCGGCGACGGTAGTCGCCCCCTCGGCGGGTCGACGCGATGGCGCTGCCGGCGTCTTCGGCGCCAATGTGGTCGCGTCTCCCTTGACAGGCCCCCGGGCGCCTGGTGAATGCTGCAGCGGTCATGGTTAAGTCCTCCCCCTCAAATTTGGCCGGCGCCAAGCCTCTGGTAATCGTCGAATCGCCGGCCAAGGCGAAGACCATCGGGCGCCATCTCGGCCCGGGCTACGTGGTCGAGTCCTCCATCGGCCACGTTCGGGACCTGCCCAAGGGAGCCGCCGACGTCCCCCCGGCCTACAAAGGCGAGTCTTGGGCCCGCCTCGGAGTCGACGTGGACTCGGGGTTCAAACCCCTTTACGTGGTGACGAAAGAGAAGAAGCAGGTCGTCGCCCGATTGCGTCAGGCCATGAAGCAGGCCAGTGAGCTCTATCTGGCCACCGATGAGGATCGTGAGGGCGAGTCCATCGCCTGGCATTTGTTGGAGGTGCTGAATCCGCCCACCGGTCTTCCGGTCAAGCGCATGGTCTTCCACGAGATCACCGCCTCGGCCATCCGTCGGGCCGTCGAGGAGACTCGCGACCTCGACCGTCGCCTGGTCGACGCCCAGGAGTCTCGACGCATCCTCGACCGGCTCTACGGCTACGAGGTCTCGCCGGTGCTCTGGAAAAAAGTGCTGCCCCGCTTGTCCGCAGGCCGGGTACAAAGTGTGGCCACCCGTGTCGTGGTCGTGCGCGAACGGGCTCGCATGCGTTTTTGCTCCGCCACCTACGCCGGCTTGGAGGCCGAGTTCGACAAGGGCGGTGAACACTTCCCGGCCACCCTGATCACCCTGGAGGGCCGCCGCCTGGCCACGGGCCGGGACTTCGACGAATTTGGTCAATTTGCCAATGCGGCGACCTCCGCCGTGAGGGTTTTGGCCCACGACGAGGCTATCGGGCTGGTCGAGCGACTGAGGCCTTCGACATACAAGGTTGCCTCGGTGGACGAAAAGCCGTACCGGCGCAGTCCATATGCCCCCTTCATGACCTCGACGCTGCAACAAGAGGCGGGACGAAAACTGCGATTCAGCAGCCAACGAACCATGTCGGTGGCTCAGCGCCTCTACGAGAACGGCTTTATCACCTACATGCGAACCGACAGCACGGCGCTGTCGGCGACGGCACTGGCCGCCGCCCGGGCCCAGGCCAGCGACCTCTATGGGCCGGAGTACGTACCTGTCGAACCCCGCCAGTACACCAAGAAGGTCAAGAACGCCCAGGAGGCCCACGAGGCCATTCGCCCGGCCGGCGACGTGTTTCGTACCCCGGAGCAAGTGGCCGGCGAACTCGGCTCGGACGAGCGCTCTCTCTACGATCTGATCTGGAAGCGAACAGTGGCCTCCCAGATGGCCGACGTCCGAGGTCGCAGTGTGGCTGTTCGCGTCGAAGCCACCTCGACCGCCGAGGAGGACGTGGTTTTTTCCGCAGGGGGCAAGATCATCGACTTCCCCGGCTTCCTGCGGGCCTACGTGGAAGGTTCTGACGATCCCGAAGCCGACCTGGACAATCGGGAGGTCCGGCTGCCGCCCTTGGCGGCCGGCGACACCCTGGGTCTGGCCAACCTGGCCGCCAAGGACCACGTCACTTCGCCGCCCCCCCGTTATACCGAAGCGTCTCTGGTCAAAGCCCTTGAAGACCTCGGCGTCGGCCGGCCCTCGACCTACGCCTCCATCATCGCCACCATCCAGGATCGCGGCTACGTATGGAAGCGGGCCTCGGCTCTGATCCCCTCGTTCACTGCGTTCGCGGTGGTCGGCCTCCTGGAGACGCACTTCGCCAGCCTCGTCGACTATGCCTTCACCGCTCGCATGGAAGACGACCTGGACGGGATCGCCAGCGGGACCGAGGAGGGCGTGCCGTGGCTGAGCCGCTTTTACTTCGGCAATGACCATCAGGGGGACAACGATGATGGCTTGGGATCACCAAGCCCCGGTTTGAAAAGCCCCGGTTTGAAAAGCCCCGGTTTGAAAAGCCCCGGTTTGAAAAGCATGGTGAACGATCGTCTCGACGAGATCGATGCGCGGTCGGTGAACTCGATACCGCTGGGTACCGGCAGCGACGGTCGCGACATCGTGGTGAGGGTCGGACGTTACGGCCCCTACTTGTCGCGCGAGGGCGACACGGCGGCGATCGCCCCCGGCGTTGCCCCCGATGAACTCACGGTGGCCCGGGCGGAGGAACTCCTAGCCACCCCGAGCGGGGACCGGGTCCTGGGCCTCGATCCGGTGACCGGGTATGAGGTGGTGGCCAAGGCCGGACGCTTCGGTCCATACGTCCAGTGCGGTCCACCCGACCCGGCGGCCAAGGAGAAGCCCCGAACGTCGTCACTGTTCAAGACGATGGCCGTGGAGTCGGTCTCCCTCGAAGACGCCCTGCGCCTGCTCGATCTGCCTCGGGACCTCGGCGCCGATCCCGCCGACGGTGAGGAGGTGGTGGCTCTCAACGGCCGCTACGGCCCGTATGTGAAGAAGGGCAACGAAACCCGGAGCCTCGACGACGAGGAGAAGCTCCTCACCATCACGCTGACCGAAGCCCTCGCGCTGTTGGCCGAACCCAAACTGCGAGGCAGGCGTGCAGCCGCTGCGCCCCTGTGCGAGCTGGGACCCGACCCGGTCTCCCAGGGTCTCATGGTGGTGAAGGAAGGGCGCTTCGGCCCCTACGTCACGGACGGCACAACCAACGCCTCGCTGCGTTCGGGCGACGACCCCGCCACGCTGAGCGCCACTCGAGCCTCGGAGTTGCTCCAGGACCGGCGCGACCGAGGCCCGGCCGTCAAATCCCGACCGGCCAGCAAGACTGCGCCCCGCAAGGCGAGCGGTACGGCCAAGCGAGTCGGGTCCACCAAGAGGGCCCCGACCAAGAAGGCAGGGATGACCAAAAAGGCGGGGGTTGTCAAAAAGGCCGCAACGAAGAAGGTGAAGGCCACCAGCTCACAGTCTTCCGGAGCCGCAAAAAAGGCGTCGGCCACCGCTAAGAGCGGTCGCAAGTCGGCCTGAGTCCGATGTCGTCGGCCTCCAAACCTCCGGCCGAAGACCACCCCCGCCGCCCGGACCGGCGAGCCGACAATTCGGGCCGTTCACCTGTCGACCCCAAGGGGCCCGCACTTTCCGGCTCCACGTGGGCCGGCCCGCGGCTACTGGGTTCGTCTTCGTTCTTTCGCCTTTGGGTCGCCCAGGTCGTTTCCTCCCTGGGGGACTGGATAGGGCTGGTTGCCGTCCTGTCCATCACTGCTCGGGTAGGGGGAAGCTCACCGGAGACCGCCATTGCCATGGTCATGGGCGCCCGCATGGTGCCTGGGTTCTTCCTGGCGTCGGTGGGCGGAGTTCTGGTGGATCGTTGGAACCGAAAGCGGGTGATGGTGGCCTGCGACGTGGGCCGGGGCTTGGTGCTGGCCACCCTTCCATTCGTCGACACGGTCACCGGCCTGGTGTTGGTGTCCCTTGCCCTCGAGGTGTTCACCCTGCTGTGGTCACCGGCCAAGGAGGCCTCGGTGCCCAACTTGGTGGCGCCGGGCGATCTGACCAAGGCAAACTCATTTTCCCTCGTCGCCGCCTACGGCACCTTCCCCATCGGTTCAGCCCTATTCGCGTCGTTCACCAAGGTTGCCCAGTGGTTGGGCGACCGGGGCATCAACAAGTCGCTGCAAATCAATCAGGAAACGCTGGCCATCTATGCCGATGTCGCCACCTTTCTGCTCTCCGCAGTGCTCATCGCCACCATCGCCCTGCCCCGGACCAAGCCGAAAACGCCGAGGGCGGCCGGCCGCAGCGCCATCGCCGAGGTCCGGGAGTCGTGGCGGTTTATCAGCGGCAGTCCCGTCGTCCGATCGGTAATGATCGGGCTGGGAACCGGGCTCATTGGTGGGGGGATGATCGCCCCCCTTGGGCCGACTTTTGCCACCAAGGTGCTAAATGCCGGACCTCCGGGGTTCGGCCTGCTGCTTACCGCGCTCGGAATGGGACTGGCTGTGGGCGTGGTGGGACTGTCGGCAGCCCATGGCCGCATAGTTCACCGCCGCTTGTTCCCCCCTGCCGTGCTGGGTGCGGGAGTGACCATGATGGCCGCGGTGTCTACCTCCAGCCTGGCCGTGACGATGGCCTTCATCGCTGGCATGGGGGTGTGTGCCGGAGCGGTCTATGTCATCGGCTTCACCATCCTCCAAGAGAGCGTCTCCGATGAACTTCGAGGCCGGATTTTCGCCGCCTTCTACACGCTGTCGCGGCTGTGTCTGTTGATCTCATTGGCCGCCGCACCCCTGTTGGCAGGGTTGCTGGATGAGATCTTGCCCGTCTCGGGAGTGCGGATAACTCTGTGGCTAGGCGCCACCATCATCTTGTTGGCCGGATTCGGGGCCCTGCGGACCCTCAATTCCGACGCCGGCACGGTGGCCGGAAATTCCGACGAGTTGCCGGCATGAGCAGTTCCCAGCGACATCCGCCGGGTCGCTTCGTGGTATTTGAAGGCGGCGAGGGGAGCGGCAAATCGACCCAGGCCGAACGGCTGGCGACTCGCCTCGGCGCCGTTTTCACTCGCGAACCCGGAGGAACGCGAATCGGTGTCCGCCTGCGGGCCCTGCTGCTCGATTCTGAATGTGGGGATCTGCAGCCCCGGGCCGAGGCGTTGTTGCTGGCCGCCGATCGGGCCCAGCACGTAGCCGAGGTGGTGCGTCCCGCGCTGGATAGGGGCTGCCACGTGGTGAGTGACCGCTACGTAGGGTCCACTCTCGCCTATCAGGGTTGGGGTCGGGGACTGGACCTGGCCGGGCTGGGCGACCTGGCCAGGTGGGCCACCGAGGGGCTCCAAGCCGATCTGGTCGTCCTTCTCGACATCGACCCGGAAGTTGCGGCCGGCCGATTGATCGGGGCCGGCGACCGCATCGAACAGGCGGGGCGGGCGTTCCATCGCCGGGTGGCCGATGGTTACCGAGCCATGGCCGCAGCGGACCCCGATCGCTGGGTCGTCATCGCCGGAGGAGACCCTGCCGATCGGGTGACTGAGGCTGTCTGGGCGGCGGTGACCACTCGCCTTTGCCTGTCGCCGGATCCGCACGCGAGCTTGGGTCGGCCGAAAGGCAAACCCGCCACGGCGGGGCCGTGAACCCGTGAGTACGGATTCCGCCACCCCCGACATCTTCACCAACCTGGTCGGCCGGAGCCGGATCGGCGATCGCCTCCGGGCCGCAGCAGCAAAACCGGTTCATGCCTTTTTGTTCCTCGGCCCCCCCGGATCGGGTCGGCTGCGGTCCGCCCTGACCTTCGGCGCCGCCCTCATATGCCCGCAGGGCGGTTGCGGGCGTTGTCTGACGTGTCGACGGATACTGGCCCGGACCCATCCCGATGTCGTCGTAGTGGAGCGCACCGGCGCCTCCATTTCCCTGGCCCAGGTCCGGGAGATCCGGCGGGTTGCCATGCGGTCGCCGCATGAAGGGAGCCGCCAGGTCTTGATCCTGGTGGACTTCCATCTGGCCCCGGATTCCGCGGCCGCCCTTCTCAAGGTGCTGGAGGAGCCACCGCCGTCCACCGTGTTCGTGGTGATCGCCGAGCACATCGCGTCCGAGTTGATCACGGTGGCCTCCAGGTGTGTCCGGGTCCGCTTCGATCCGCCGAGCACTGCTGAGATCGTCAGTCATCTCGTATCCCTCGGCGCCGAGGCGGACGAGGCCGGCGCAGCCGCAGCGGCGGCCGGGAGCCGGTTCGATCGGGCCGCTTTGCTGTTGAACGACGCCGATTTCGCCGCCCGGCGCGAGCAATGGCGATCCGTACCCACCCGCCTCGACGGCACCGGCGCCACCGTTCACAGGCTCGCCGAAGAACTGACGGATCTCCTGACCTCAGCGGGTGTCGGATCACTGCAGGCCCAACAGGCCGCCGAGGTAGCCGATTTCGGCACGCGAAATCCAGGACGCGGCAAGTCGGCCGCGGCCGTCCCCAGGGAATTGACCGACCGCCATAAGCGGGAGTTGCGTCGGCTTCGCACCGACGAACTGCGGGCGGGCCTCGCCACCATGGCGGGCGCCTACAGAGATGCTCTGGTGACCGGCGGTGACCCCCGCGGGCTCACCAGCCCCCGGCGGTGGGCCGACGCCATCGACATCATGCAGGCTACGGCTGAAGCGCTGGTCCGCAACCCCAGCGAACTCTTACTTCTCCAGGCTTTGCTCCTGCGGCTTCCTGCTCTCGCTTCGCCACGATGATGTCTGGCGGCGCCTCACCGGAAGCAGCGCCACCAAGAGCAGCGCCGCCCCGGAAAGTGCCCAACGCACGGCATGACATAATCCGCGCACTCGCCCGGGTAGCTCAGTTCGGCAGAGCAGCTCACTCGTAATGAGCAGGTCGTCGGTTCGAATCCGACCTCGGGCTCTGGTCCGCCAGCCCACCCGGGGAGCTGGTTGGCGGCGCCCCGGCCGTCGGTTTCGACGTCCGTGCCACGATGGCGGCTATGTCCGACTTGCGCCCACAGATCGTCGAAATTGTCCGCACCAAGGGGTATCGCCGCCTCGACGATCCCGTTCGCCTCGCGAGCGGGGAGTTCAGCTTCGACTACGTCGATGCCAAGCGGGCCCTGGCTCGGGGCGCTGATCTCAAGTTGGCGTGCGAGGCGCTCTCGGCCATGGCGGCCGCCCATGGGGTCAGCTTCGACGCCGTGGGGGGTCTCACTTTGGGGGCGGACCAATTCGCATACGGAGTGTCGATTGTCTCCGGGAGTTCGTGGTTCGTCGTTCGTAAGGCCATGAAGGACCATGGCACCAGGAGTCGTATCGAAGGCGCGGCGTTGGGGCCGGGTGTTTCGGTGATGGTGGTCGACGATGTAGCGACCACGGGCAGCTCGATTCTCGAAGCCTTCGGCGCTGTGACCGAGACGGGTGCGACCGTCGTCTTCGCGGCGGCGCTCGTGGATAGGGGGGAGGCAACCCGAGTTGCCTTCGATCGTCTGGCGGTACCCTACGAGGCTCTGCTCACCTATCGAGACCTCGGTATCGAACCGGTCGGTCCGTTGGACGGCGGCCATGAGGGACCGCCAATCGATGACTCATGCCCGATCAATGGAGATCATTCCTAAGAATCAATCTCGTCCTATCCAGCCCGGCGGCGGCGCGTTGCTACCCTTACCCTGTGGAGATCGTCGAAGCGGGACCAACAGATTGGATCCACGACAAGGCGGCCTTGCGACTCGCGAGCGCCGACCAGCGCTACACCTCAAAGCGTAGAGCGGTGGTTCAGGCCCTCGTCGCCGCCGGACGGCCGCTGACGATCGCCGAGGTGATCGAAGCCGCAAGCGGCCTTCCCATGAGTTCGGTCTACCGCAACCTCACGGTGTTATGTGAGGCAGGGGTTGCTCGCCGGCTGCCAGGTCTAGACGACCTGGGCCGGTTCGAGTTGGCCGAGGCCATGAGCGGTCACCACCATCACCACCTGGTCTGTCACGAATGCGGGATTATCACCGACGTGAGGGCGTCGGCCCGTCTGGAACGGGCCTTGGCTGAGGCCGCACGCGAGGCCGCCACCGATACCGGGTTCGAAGTAACCGAGCACCGAATCGATCTCGAGGGCCTGTGCGCGCGGTGCCGCTGAAGGCGTTCGGTCGAAGCTTGGTCTGAGTGCATGCCTGGCCACGCTCTTTGGCGTTTGCGATAGAGACTCGTTCTCATTACCCTTGTTTTATGTTCCGATCCCGATTCTGCGGACTGCTGGTGGCCTCGGTGCTCGTCAGCGCCTGCGGCGCCACCAGTCCGGGCTCCGACGGCTCCGGCCCCGCATCAGACGAAACCAAAGTTTCAGTCGTGGCCAGCTTCTACCCGCTGGCATTCGTCGCCGAGCGAATCGGGGGAGAGCGGGTTTCGGTTTCGAACCTGACGCCGCCCAGCGTGGAGCCCCACGACCTAGAACTGACTACCGATCAGGTCGATCGCATCGAAGATTCTGACGTAGTGGTTTACCTGGGCGGTGGGTTCCAGCCCGCCCTCGTCGGAGCGCTGCAGCGCCGACAGGCCACCACCCTCGACGTTTCGGATGGCCTGGCTCTGGTGCCGGGAGCCGCCGTTGAGCTCGAAGCCGAGGAAGCGTCTGCCGAGGATGCGAGCCAGGAAGCCGAAGAAACCGCGGAGGAAGAGGCCACGCTGATCGACCCGCACTTCTGGCTCAATCCTCTCAAACTGGCCGACGCCGCCGACCAGATCAAAGACACCTTGATCAAGGCCGACCCGGAGGGAGCGGCTACCTACGAATCGAGCGCTAAAGCGCTGAGAAGCGACCTGACGGCCCTCGATGGCCGGTTCCAAGCCGGCCTGAAAGACTGCGCCCGCCGCGAACTTGTGACGACTCATGCTGCGTTCTTCTACCTGGTGGACCGGTACGGTTTGACGCAGCTACCCATATCGGGCTTGTCCCCCGAGAACGAACCCGACCCCGGACGGTTGGCGGAGCTTGCTGATCTCATCAAGGTGCGCGGTATCACGACGGTGTTCTACGAAGAGCTGGTGCCCCGTGACCTGGCTGACACCCTGGGCCGCGAAACGGGGGCCAAAACGGCTGAACTGAGCCCGCTGGAGGGGTTAAGCGAGGAAACCGCCGCGGCCGGCGGTAACTACATCTCGGTGATGGATCAGAATCTCACGGCGATCAGGGCTGCGCTTAGTTGCCCGTAACGGTCACGCATCCGGTTGTGGCCGTTGACGCCCTGAGCTTTTCCTATGGGTCCGATCTGGTCCTGGACGGCGTTACCTTCTCGATCGAGGCCAGCCAATTCGTGGCCCTCGCAGGCCCAAACGGATCAGGCAAGTCGACACTGTTGCGAGTGCTTCTCGGATTGACCCCGCCCGCAGCGGGCTCCTGTCGGCTGTGGGGCGTTGACCCTCGAGCGGTGGCCGAGCGGTGGCGCATCGGCTATGTGGCCCAGCGCTCGGCCCTGGCCGATGACATCCCGGCGACGGTGCGCGAGGTGGTGATGGCGGGCCGGTTGGCCCGGCGGGGTTGGTGGCGGCGCCTCACCGCGGCCGACCTCAAGGCGGTAGATGAGGCCATGGAGACTTTGGCCGTTGAGCAGTGGGCTGATCGCCGCCTGTCCATGCTGTCCGGCGGCCAGCAGCAACGGGCACTCATTGCCAAGGCCCTGGTGGCCGGCCCCGACCTACTGATCCTGGATGAACCGACGGCCGGGGTGGACGCTGATTCCCAGCGGCTGTTTCGAAACGCCCTAGTAGGCATGGTTCGGGACCGCTCGGTGACGGTTCTGCTGGTATCCCACGAGTTCGCCGCCGTGGCCGACGACCTTGATCGCATCCTCGTCCTCAAGCAGGGGCGGATCGTGTTCGAGGGCTTGCCCCAGCAGCTGACGGCTACCGGGGTAAGTCTCGGAGTGCATACCTACGACTTGCCGGTTTGGCTAGAAGGGCGGGCCATGACACCGGACGATCTCCCTTTATGATCCCCCTACCCTGGCCCTTCGAGCGCCAATACATGCAGCTGGCTCTGATGGGCGGCCTGGCCGTAGGAATCTCGGCCCCTCTGGTCGGGACGTTCCTGGTTCAGAAGCGATTGTCGTTGATGGGTGACGGGATCGGTCATGTCGCCTTCGCCGGCGTCGCCGCTGGGCTGTTGGCCGGCGTTTGGCCGATTTGGACCGCTCTCGGGGCTGCCGCTGTGTCGGCCTGCACCATCGAATGGCTCCGGTCACGCGGCCGCGCCGGAGGCGACCTGGCGCTCGCTCTCTTTTTTTATGTCGGGATTGCCAGCGGCGTTGTGCTGACCGGGCTCAGCGGCTCGTTGAACGGGGGAATCCTGTCGTACCTGTTCGGCTCCATCCTCACCGTCACACCCGGTGACGCCCGAAGCATCGCCATCCTCGGGTTTACCACTGCAGTGGTGGTCATTATCGGGTGGCGGGGCCTGTTCTCGGCGGTGCTGGACGAAGAGGCGGCCCGAGTGGCCGGGCTTCCGGTGGACTTCTTGAACCTCGGTCTGGCCGCTCTGACGGCAGTGATCGTGGTTGCTGCAATGCAGGTCGTGGGTGTCTTGCTGGTAGCGGCCTTGATGGTGTTGCCCGTGGGAGCGGCTCAGCGGTTTTCGCCCTCGTTCAAGACCACCTTGATCATCGCCAGCGCCGTGGGTGCCACCTCCGCTGTGGTCGGTTTGGTGGCTGCCCGACAATGGAACCTGGCGCCGGGAGGCACCATCGTCCTGGTGGCGGCGGTCATCTTCATCATCGCCGCCGTGGGCGGAAGGTGGCATTTCCCCGGCTTTTCGCGACGCTGAGTCCAACCCGGGTCCGGAAAGGTCCCGACGAAGAGCGCCCGGAGTGATCGGGCCACTTCGCAATACTCGGTTCGGGTTAGCGTCCTCAGCGTGGCCGACCAGGCGACATTCGCTGATGCGGCAATGCCGCTCATAGATTCGCTCTATAACGCCGCCCTGCGGATGACCCGTAATCCGTCCGATGCCGAGGACCTGGTCCAGGAGACCTACCTCAAGGCCTATCGGGCTTACGGGCGATTCGAGGAGGGAACCAATATCAAGGCCTGGCTTTACCGGATCCTCACAAACACCTTTATCAACACCTACCGGGCTAAGAAGCGCCGACCCGAAGAGTCCGATATCGACGATATCGAGAGTTTCTACCTCTATCGCCGCATGGGTGACGCAGAGCGCTCCGGCCTTTCTCGAAGTCCCGAGGACCAGGTTCTCGACCAGTTGACCGAGACCGAGATAAAGGCCGCCATCGAGGCGCTGCCCGAGCACTTCCGCATGGCGGTGCTGCTGAGCGACGTCGAGGGATTTTCCTACAAGGAGATAGCGGAGATCCTCGAGGTTCCCATCGGCACGGTCATGAGTCGCCTGCATCGGGGAAGAAGGTCACTGCAGAAGCGGTTGTACGAGTTCGGCCGCCAGCGAGGGTTGGTGCCCGCCGCCAGCCCCGGAGGCGAGTAAGAGCGAACATGGGTGAGCCGCTGTGAGCCAAACGTCATGCAAGGCGTCATGAGCGAACCGTCGTGAGTGAGCACTGCCGAGAAGCCGTCGAGGTTCTTTACGAGTATCTCGACGACGAGCTCACCGAGGAACACCGGATCCTTATCCGCCACCACTTGGACGACTGTCCACCCTGCTTCGAAGCCTTCGACTTTGAAGTGGAGTTGAGAGTCGTCATCTCCCAGCGGTGCCGGGAGCGGGTTCCTCCCACGCTGGTCGAGCGTGTAGCCGCCGCCTTGGGCAGACTCCAAAACGGGGAAGCCTCAGGGCCGGCAATCGGGGAATAGCTCGCCGTATCAGCCGTTACCTCAGACATGGCTGACACTGCGGTTAGCGCTCATCAGATCTTCGGCGCCGAACAACCCTCGAAGCGGTTCACGACCGGACGAGTTTGTGTCGAACCTACCTGCGACACCCGTCTGTCCATTTACAACAGCGGCAAGCACTGCTTCCAACATGCGCCCATGTCCGTGCCCCGGACCCGGGGCAAGAAGATCGCCTGATCCGAAGCTGAGGTCGGTGGCCATCAAGGGGCAGAGAGATCCATCAAGGGGCAGAGAGATCCGTCAAGGGGCAGAGCGATCCATCAAGGGGCAGAGCGATCCATCAGGGGGCATAGAGTTCGGCTTCGTGGACCTAGACCTTCTCGCCGCCGCCAAGCCCTGGACCTACTGGCTGGCGTTGCCCCTCGTCGTGGCCTCCGTGGTAGGCCTTCTCGGCGCCATCCTGGCCTATCTGGTCAAAGCCGTCGCCCCCAAGTACCCCAAGACGTGACCGCCCCGGCCGTGTTTGCCTGGGCCAGGACGTGACCACCCCGGCCGTGTTTGCCTGGGCCAGGACGTGACCGCCCCGGCCGTGATCGATTGGGCCGTGGCCGAGCGGGTAGCCATTGCGGCGGCCGGGCGTGAACCCCTGGCCGACTCCTACCACTACGACTCGCTGGCGCCCGACTTCGCTCGATTCACCGTTGAAGCCGAGGCCCTGGTGGAGTCCCATACCGGACTTCGGTCTGCTCACGGTCCCGCCCGGGCCCGGGTGACCGATCGGGCCGGCTGGATCCGAGCGAACGTCGCATCGTTCCAGCGCCTCCTCGGCCCCTTCATGGAGTCGATGGCGTCCAAGAAGAGGAGCTCGAAGGGGCCCGGATCCAATAGCCGTTCGAATATCGGGCTGATGGGTTCCGTCGGGCGCACCCTGGCCGGCGCCGAGGTGGGCGCACTGCTCGGATGGATGTCGACGCGAGTTTTAGGCCAGTACGACATGTTGGTGGTGGAAAACGACGATGAAGCCGAACAGGACATCGTCTATTACGTTGGACCCAACATCTTGGCCGCCGAGAAGCTCTACGGCCTTCCCCCCGCCGAGTTCCGGCTCTGGCTGGCGCTGCACGAACTCACCCATCGGGCCCAATTCACCGGGGTCCCCTGGTTGCGGTCCCATTTCCTGTCCCTGCTCAATCAAACCCTCAGTGGGTTCGAATCGGATCCGAAGCGCCTCGTGGAAGCCTTACGCACTGCCGCTCGCCAGATCCGAGCCGGTGAGCGGCTGTTCCAGGCCGGCCTGGTCGAACTGCTCGCCACGCCCGAACAGCGCCAGATTCTCGGCCAGGTTCAGGGTTTGATGAGCGTGCTCGAAGGCCACGGAGATGTGGTCATGGGACGGGCGGCGCTGACTCGGGTGCCGTCGGCGGCGCGCTTTCATCAAGTCCTCCACCAGCGCCGCCAGAGCAGCGGGGCGGTTCGACTCATTCAGCGGCTCATGGGGTTGGAAGCCAAGATGCGCCAGTACCAGGAGGGCGAAGCTTTTTTGGAGGTCATCGAAAGCCATGGCGGGCCGGAGGCAGTGGACCATCTGTGGCGCGGGCCGGAATGGATTCCCAACCTCAATGAGATTCGCTCGCCGGAACGGTGGTTGCGCCGAGTCGGGGAACTCCAGGCCGCGGTCTAGCTGATCTTCGGTCCTTAGCTCAGTCGACCGATGACTGCGCCGCGGCTACCGGAGCCGGTTGTTGCCCGAGTGGCGGCCCTGTTGACCCGTTGTCGTTTCCCGTCGGCCGGCGCCGATGTGGCGTGCGCGGTGTCGGGTGGTGCCGACTCGTTGACGCTTTTGGTCCTGGCCTGTGCCGCTGGCTGCCGGGTCACGGCCATTCATGTCGATCATGGCCTGCGGGTCGGATCCAGCCTGGAAGCTGACGTGGTGGCCGCAGCGGCCCAACGATTCGGAGCAGTGATGCGGCGTGAACGGGTGAATCTGACCGCAGGACCCAATTTGGAGGCGCGTGCCCGGGCCGCCCGCTACGGCGTTCTGCCCGCGGGCGCCCTCACCGGTCACACCGCCGATGACCAGGCCGAGACGGTGCTGTTGAATCTCATGCGCGGCGCAGGCGCCGACGGTTTGGCCGCCATGGGCCCGGACTGTCATCCCCTCCTGGGGCTTCGACGCGCCGAGACGGTGGCCCTGTGCCGGGATCTGAGGCTCGAAGTCGTGGATGATCCGTCCAATCACGACCCGGCCTACCGACGTAATCGGGTACGCCACGAACTCGTCCCCCTCCTAAACGACTTGGCTGCACGCGACGTGGTCCCGGTGCTGGTGCGTCAAGCCTCGCTCCTGGGCTCCGAGGCTCGGTTCCTGGATTCCCTGGCGGCCGGGATCGATGCCACCGTGGCTCGAGAGCTGGTCGACGCCCCGTTGGTTCTGGCCCGGCGATGCGTTCGTAACTGGTTGAGGGAAGGCCACGGGCACCCGCCCGACGCCGCGACGGTCGAGCGGGTTCTTGCCGTGGCTCATGGTCGCGTCGAAGCCACCGAGGTCGGGGGCGGGCGGCGGGTGAGGCGCTCAGCCGGTCGCCTGGTGTTGTCCGGACCGCTACCGTCGAGGCGGTGATGGCGCCCCCGGAAGGTCCCCCAGGGCCCGAGCGGCCCTCGGAGCGGGAGGCAGGGCCCGAGCGGCCCTTGGAGCGGGAGGCAGGGCCCGAGCGGCCCTTGGAGCGGGAGGCAGGGCCCGAGCGGCCCTTGGAGCGGGAGGCAGGGCCCGAGCGGCCCTTGGAGCGGGAGGCCGCGCCGGTTG